>Ga0307514_10001614_pt1 | contig 26404 bp, 22 predicted proteins | sample 16_EM_MG_FD_203088 | JGI IMG/M metagenome (GOLD analysis project Ga0307514, IMG submission 203088) | Populus trichocarpa ectomycorrhiza microbial communities from riparian zone in the Pacific Northwest, United States - 16_EM | ecosystem: Host-associated > Plants > Roots > Unclassified | place... | reverse complement strand
TCCTTTCCCTATGGCGAAACTCACGCCACCAGATATGCAGCACCTTTGTATATAATTATAGGGGAGATATTTACCTACTCAACAACTATTACCAGGCTTGACTAACTTTAGAATGTACAATGCATGTGCAGGTGCAGGCCATCCCTCTGAACTTCCGAGCTCGGAAACTACACAAGCGACGAGCAATGATTGAAATGAGAAATTGGGGGTGAGGGTCCGCAGTGGTTTCCGGAAACACCATATAGCAAAGAACGTATTCAGGGTAACAGCACCCTCATCTTGAAAAATCTACGCAGCCCCAACTCTGGGGTATATATGTTCGCGGGTGGCATACCTACTGTGCCTCCAGCGAGCAGTTTATATAATTCCTTACTTATTGTAGACAACGCAGTTGAATTGATTGCCTAACTAGAGCTAACTCTCCTGCTCTCTCATTCTTCTCCACGCTCCACTGACGTCGTTGCGGCGCTGTTATAGCACCTACCTGCCCAACACCCGAAACCAGGTCTCAAACACCATGAGATTCCTACTGTGAATACTTTGGCTGGTCAGGGTGGGGCAGGAAAGTCAAAGACAAGGAGCAGTAACAGTTGTTTGGTTTTTTTTCCTTCCCTCCCGGTCCTCCCTTCCTCCCAGCCCAACGCTTCACTGCCCTGCCCTCGAGTATCGGATTTCCACCAACAGAATAGCTTAGTGATGCTACAGAACGGTTTTTTTCACCGTGACTGTGATTCTCACCTTTTTCTGGTCCGCAATTCTTAGTTCTTTCTCTTCCTCTCTTCTACCTACATACACTCTGGAAGCTCAACCCCCACATTCGATACAAGGATATATTCGATATAATAATATTACTCTCCCACTGGACAGCAGTCCACTCTCTCTCCAATGAACGGAACTCTAAATACAAGCACTTATATCCTTCATCCGCTGTCACCACTTTCTCTATGTGGGTCCTTGTCCCCGTATATCTTACGGCTTTCCCTCTAGGAATTCCTAATTTATCCTGTAAGCGAGAGTATTCCAACACCCAATACACTCACAACCTCCAATACTCCCAGGCCAGAAGGTCATCCATATCCTTGCCCACAGGGGAAGGGAAAGGCAAAGGCAAAGGGAAAGGGAAAGGCAAAGGCAAAGGGAAAGGCAAAGGGAAAGGCAAAGGGAAAGGGAAGGCCAGCTGTGCCAATACAACAATAAGTGGTAGGGTCGTTCTAGAACTGCAGGATCCATTACGAGCGTTAATCAGAAGAAGCAACAGAAACTAAAACGCAAGAATATATGGCAATGGTACAAAGTCAATAGCAACAGCAGCCCATTTTAACCTCCAACTTCTATGTTCACAACCTAGGCTTTCATACCGGTTGTATGTAGGAGATGTGAGTGGGCGGGACTGCCATTCCCAGTGATGAGCTTTATCGCTCACCCATCCCGCCTCTCCCCTCCACCTCCTCCCTCCACCGTGCACACCAAGTGCTTCATAGACACTCTGGAGAGTTGACACTCGGAAACATACCAGACACTACCATGGGCCCACCTGATGGGTGGTGCAGTCTATACACTGTACTATGGCAAGTCTGGTTGCCCAACCCCTGACAGCTGACCATCTTGGGATCAAAGTCAGCCTTCAAATATGATGCGTCTGGGAATTCTCATGAGACTACTACCAAAATAGGGTTAGTCTAATTACCCCAAAAGGTAGCCTGCATGATACCGGCCAAATCAGTGTGGCTTTCATGAAACTATAAAAATAAAAAAGACCTGACATAGTTGGGAGTTGAATTCATTCATATAATGGACTTCGCCATAGGTAAATACTCATTCGATGGTTCGCTGGCAATAGCTAATAGACTCTATAGGCATAAGCAAAGGGGGTTTAGCTGCAATGCCCATTAGCGGGAGACGGGGAGGGAAGGTCGCTAGATTGTATCTAGTTCGTAGTATTGGGGAGAGGGCAGAGACCGACCCTGGGGATGGACAACCTACTTGTAGGTGCGGCTCTCGTCATAGTCTGGATATGAGTAATGATTTCAAAAAAAAAAGCAAAGGGGTTCGATCTCACCAGCCATAACGTACTCACACCTCCCCAAGGTGTCGGTGGGTTTGGAATCAAGTTCGCCAGGCATAGAGAAAAAATACACGTGGTTGATGAGGATGTTCTAGGTGGCAGCAGAGGCCAACAAGAGAATATAGCAAATATTTGCTACAAAGTACAGAGCATGTGAAATGGTAGATATGTGTATGTATTTTTATGAACTGTTTGGTGTATGAGGACAACGAAAGATCTTTCTGCACTGTACTGCTTTGGAGGCGCATAGTGACATGACGCCGGAGCTTGGGAGATACCAGTATATATTGTAGTGTGATGACACGGGATGACGCGGGACGCAGGGCTTGGCGGCTTTTTTTTTTTTTTGACTTAGGATACCATGAGGTGGTGGCGGCTATCTTATTCGTCTTCGGACGTCTTCATCGTCACTACCGTAACATACTGACTCTAGACTTGTTTAGAATAATTCCTAAGGAAATAAAGCTAATTTCAGGTCAAATGGCGCAATGGTAGCGCGTTGGTTTTCGGCACCAAAGGTTGCAGGTTCGAGTCCTGTTTTGATCGTTACTCTTTTGTTATATTGCTGGTGGAGGGTTTGTAATCAACGTCATTGGATGGTTCCTTTTTATTTTTATTTTATTTTTTAGAGTGCTCTGAGTTTACAGCCACCAGTTTGGCATTTACAACAGTCGTGCTGTATATAGAGAAATAGTACACAATGGCTTCGAAATCAGCATACAGATTAATCACCAAATTTCCCCGGCGCAGTGGAATATCCACATCCGCCGCTATCAGCACAATACCCATCTGTACCGTGGCCGCCGCCCGGCGAATACACACCAGCACCCCCACCACCTCACCATCACTTCGTCCCTTCCTCTCTTCACCCCGCCCCACCTCACGCAAGCTTACCCCACCTCACCACTACCCCCGGCGCACCCTCTTTATCCAAACCGAAACCACCCCCAACGACCACGCCCTCAAGTTCCTCCCGGGCACCGCCCTCCTCCCCCCAGCCTGCCCCCCCACCACCACAATCGAGTACTTCTCCGGCCGCACCTCCCACTCCTCCCCTCTCGCGCGGAAGCTCTTCGCCCTCGACGGCATCACCGCCGTCTTCTTCACCCCCAAATACCTCACCGTCACAAAGTCCCCCGATGCAAACTGGGCGCACCTGAAACCCGAAGTCTTCTCCCTCATCACCGAGTTCCTCAATTCCGGTGCACCAGTTGTCCTTGGGGAGGTAGGTGAGGACGGGGTATGGAGGGTGAGTGATGGCGAGAGTACCGTGGGGGGGGAGGATACTGCGCCAAAGGAGGGGGATTCAGAGGTGGTTAGTATGATTAAGGAATTGTTGGATACGAGGATTAGGCCGGCGATTCAGGAAGATGGGGGGGATATTGAGTTTAGAGGATTTGATGAGGATAGTGGGGTCGTGAGGTTGAAGTTGAGGGGGGCATGTAGGACCTGTGATAGTAGTACGGTGACGTTGAGGAATGGGATTGAAAGTATGTTGATGCATTATGTGAGTTGACCCCCTTGCGCCTACCTACTCCTTCTCTGCTACCTCCCTGTAGGCAGTTATTGGGTGTGGATGGATATGGATTGGTGATGGGTGGGCCCGTATTGATGCGGATGATATGCTGACAGTAGGGGTTGTTGCTAGGTTGAGGAGGTGAAATCTGTGGAGCAGGTGCTGGATCAGGAAGAGGAGATAGCATTGAAGGAGTTTCAGAAGTTTGAAGAGAAGCTTCGAAAGGCAAATGCCTCGGGGGGGATGGCTGCGTAAAACGCATTACCTGCAAACCTACTCGGACATCTATACCTACCTACCATCAGGATCCCCTTTGGAGAAGCTACTAGGATGCACCTGTGGTGACCTCTCTGGCTATTGAATGTGATCGGGGGGTTGCTGGGGTGCGGCACGGGGGAGTGGAAGGTATTGGTGTATAGGGGCTATTGAGAAGAAATATCACATTCGGCTTTCGATCCATACAGCACCATGAGTCTGCCTATAGGGTGTTTAATAGATAAGGCAGATAAGAGGTGGGGTCTTAGGGGAGGGCAAGTAAGGGCTGGGGAGAGTTATGCTGTCTAGTCTATTCTACTGCTCATGTTTATTTTTTATTTAATATATAATAGTAAACATTTGCTTCTCGAAAATGATTGATCTCGTGCCAAGACTCTTTTTATCTGTCACATAATTATTTCAGTGTGTGCCAGCTAAGGGAAAATGATTAGGGACCGGCCTCTCCCACAATACCTATGATTTTCACTTTGAACTCCCATTACTGCCTTGCATTACCCCCAGACCACAGACCCACAGATCATTCTGTAGTTACTATACTATAATAATGTATCCCCCCGTTTCCCATCTACATCTGGTCAGAAACATTATAGACTCAAACAAAAAAATTGTCGTCGTTTTACCATTCCTAATCGGTACTAGGCTGGCCTTTTTATATGAGCCGCCCTAAGTTGCATCTTGGCAAGTGTACGGAGTACTCCTCTTGTTTTTGGCCAACCAGTCAACATCAAAAGAGAATCCCCTAAACACATCCAACATGACCGTGGGTTTCAGGAAACATTCATTTTGCTTTGCATTTACTATACTGACAATAATTTTCTGATAGACAGCTCATAGACCAACATTTGACCCAGCCCGTGGCAAAGAGATCCAAAAGGGCCCCGCATATCACCAACGGCTTCTTCCAGCATATACGAAGTTAAAAGTCCGGCAGCCAGGTCAAGGTGGAGATGCCGACACGGAATATCGTGATCTCCGCGCCGAGCTCCTCGCGGCTGAAGCTGCTCACTATGCGAAGGTTAAAGGCATCAAGGCAGAGGACAGAGATGAGGATGGAGATAATGAAACAGGAGGTGTGAATAGGCAACTAGAGGGCAAAAGGGACTCAGCGGAAGTAGAGGATGAAGATATACATGACCCAGAGGCAAAGCGGCGGAAAATTTTAGCAGAAACACGCGAATTGGATGCAGACTCGGATGGAGGTGGGGGAAGTGATGAGGATGATGACGATGATGATGACGACGATGATGAGAGTGAAGATGAAGATGATGAGGAGGTATTATTACGGGAGTTAGAGAAAATAAAGAAGGAGCGTGCGGAACAACGAGAGAAGGAGGAACGGGAAAAAGCTGCAGCGGAAGAAGCAAAGCGGGAGGTGGATATAGCTCGAGGGAATCCACTTCTTAACTCTGATGCTTTTGCTGTGAAAAGGAGGTGGGATGACGACGTTATATTCAAGAACCAAGCACGGGGAACGGACGAGAGGGGAAAGAAGAAGGAGTTTGTCAACGATTTGTTGCGGTCTGATTTCCACAAGAAATTCATGGTGAGTTACTACCTCCGACGTTATGTCTTTGGATTGTTTATGCATAATACTAATTGTGTTTAGAGTAAATACGTACGATAAGTATTCTGGAGGATTTACCGCTGTGAATGTAATGTCGAGCCTCATTATCGAGTTTCTGGTATACAGTACCGGGCGCATGATTTTGTTTCCGCTTCTCCTTTTCATTGAATTCCTTTCTCTTGCAGCGAGTTGACGTTGAAGGGGCAAATAAAAGATTCTACCAGGCATTGTGGCCTATTCTATGTCGAGTTCGCGAGACTATTATCGAGAGATTTCACTTTCCAATACCCACTTACCTTTGTATCTATTGCATGTATGGCATCTTCGTATGTTGAGCCTACTGAGCATTCTGCATGTATCGTCATTGTTTTCGCGATTTAAAAGTTCTGCAAGGAAACAATAAACGGCTCCTCTTTGGCCACAATTAGAGCCTGCTTATAATAGCCCAAAATAGTTCAAGAAAGTTATGGGGCAGTAGGTACCGTAGGTACATATAGTACGTACTGACGTAACCTTTGCAACATCACTTGGTGGTAGCCAAGAAGAGATTTTGGGCGGCAGGCTGACGGCCTATACCAGTACGGGCTCCAGGCAATCGTCAGCCCTGTGGTTCGAAATCACCAAATCTCTCCTTCTCCAATTCTTCCCCTCAGGAACTTATCCTTTACCTACCCCATTACAACATCGCATCAAAGGCCCCTGTATCCATCTCCTCCGTATCCGTATCGCTCGACCTTTCCCAAATTCAAGTCGCTTGTGTCCCCTTTTCCTCCGATACTATCATTCCGCCCTACATTCACTAAGCGGCTGCCATCCATTCTAAGAATATGATCGCGGCCTCATCACTGCAACACGCAAATAAAATCGATTAGCTTTAACGGTAAATCGGGGAAACGGATTCATATCACTGCATACGCTTCGCTCCAAATCAATACACCACGGATTCCTCATGAGGTTCACGCGATAGGATGCCACTACAAACTGCCAGTGCCGTAAGAGAGAAGAAGCAGGCGATGGCCGAGCTTAAGTTGCGAAGGCTAACGGAACTCAATATTCACTTACGAGAAGATCTGGAGAGACCCCGTGTCAAAGTGTCGGAAGCGTGTCAATCGTAGGTCTACCTCCGTCGCACGTTAGTGACGCTAGACTAACGCTGCCTTTGATGAAGAATTATCAACTATACCAGCAACACAAAAGATTTCATGGTACCGTCGGTATGGGGGCAGGTGTGTATGCTCTGGCCTTTGACGGGATAATCCATACTCATTATATAATAGATTGACAAGAGGGATGATCCGTATGCCCAACAGCAGAAGGGCGGATGCTGCGTTATCTCGTAAGCGATGATCGACTTCGATTATTCCGGCCTGTTTCCTACCAGTATCACTTTTCGCATTGCTTCGACTTGCTTATATCGGCGTGGGGTTGCCTTACTTCGTATCTGTGTTATGGGTTGAGGGGATATAGTTTCAGGAGTTGGCATATGTGAGGGTGGCACATTCTTAATTCAACGTTATCTTTTGTCGGCTGCATATCACCCAGCTATCGACTCTCGTTTTACCTTCACACTCTTGATGGATGTTTCCGTATTTCTACTCTTTTTTGTTGTTTCCTTTGAGATCCCTTTGACACAGGGACCAAAGGATACTTACTACCTTTATCTTTTTAAATCATCTCTCTTTTCTTTCTTGCTACAAAATGAGATGTACCGTCCCATTGAAATAATATTACCTCGATGACTCTAACAGCTTCTGCTTTGGGGGGAGGATGCAACTCCTTTTCCTGGGATGCTTATTTCGCCCGTTATTTCTTGTAATCGATTTCTTCCAACTTTTGTATGATACTTGTACTCGGTAGGCGCAAAAAACGAACCTTTTATATATTACCGCATAATCTCACATCAGGTGTATAATGAAAAAAAAGAACCCTCTCAGCATTGAATATGACATGGGAAAGGTTGGCAAAAAACGTTTCTGCCAGGTCCTCGACCCAATCCCCTCAGGGCCCCCCACTTTCTCCCCCCACCTCCCCACAGATCTCCCAGCGCTGTTGGGTTTCTCAGCATCTCCGCCATCAGCCTGGCTTGTGCCACATCCAGCCAGTGCCATTCGAGGGCTCTCCACAACTTTCCTAGCCCCTCGCATGGCGCTCGCACATTTCCTCCATTGTAGGTTCACCATCGCCTCCTCCTCCCGCCCTAATCATGCCCGTGTAGGTAGATGTATCGCCAGCTTGTAGCGCTAATCCCCCCCACTCCGAGTTCCCTATCCAGCCCAACTAGCCCACCCGTGCTCCCGGAGCGATAAGCTCATGGTTCCTAGGTATTCACTTCACCCACTTCACTTGCGCATTTTTCTTTCCTCTGCTCATGTTTTGAGTCATCTGGGGTTAATTATATCCGTACCTACCTACGCAATTTGATTCTTACTCGGCTTGGGACATCGCTTCCAAATCTTTGGTGGAGGTTTTTCATGCATGGATTCTATTAGCTACTTACTACCTACATACCTACTGAAGGTAAGTAAGCTTCCATTTATTTCTTTTAAGGCGAAAACAATTTTCGGTTAAATAGGTAATAATGCACAAGGGATTGGATCTGTGTACAGTTTTATGTTGCTATGTCAAAGATCACTTTAATCTCGCCTGTTACTACTCTATAGGTACTCGGAATGATTTAGATGATTTTGCGTCAATAAATTCACTTCCATGTATTCTACTCTTGATAAATATAGCAAGTATAGTAAAGTCTTAAGAATGATTTTGGTGGGGATATAATATGTTGCATGGAAGTGGGCTTTGGTATCCCACATATCCAACATCAGGGTAATTTCTGTGTAGGTACTGTATCATACCCGTATGTATGAGGGTAAGTACTCTATAGCGTAACAGGTCCATACCAACACAACATCCATCCACACAGCAATAACCCATCATCCGAGCAAATATCATAACGAAGCTCAAATTACACTGTGCAGTACAGTACAAACCTAACATACTCAACAGACTAGTTTATCCTTCCTTATTTACTCATCCCTAAAGTAACCCTATTCCCAAAAGACATCCACAAAAAAAAATATACAGCGGGACAAAAAAAAAAAATTTGCGGTAACATATTACAAAGACAGAATAATAGCATGTATACCCCCTCCCCTACGCGCAAGCAAACCGCAGACTCCCCCGCCCCTCCCAGTCCAGATATCCTCGCCAGAGTAATAAGAAAACAACAGAGAGAAGATGTATGGTATGGTATAGTATGGTATGGTATGGTATGTATGGTATGTATGTATAGCCATGCATACACGACAAAAAAAAAGCCAAGATCAAAATAAGAAGTACTCAAAAACACTAAAACCGCAATAAAACGCTATCACCTCCCACCAATTACCTATTATTAACCCCGGCCCTAAGAAGAGGAATCCCCTGTCTATTTATTCCAATTATTCCCCATTTACCCACCATTTACAGCCCACTCCCACTATTCACTGGACTAACCACCTCTCGCTGGCCCCCCCTCAAACTTCCCCCCGCCCCTTCCCTCTCCTTCCTAATCCTCCTTTCCTCTCTCTCTCTCTCCTTCCTCTCTTTCCTCTCCTCCCTAGTCTCCTCTTGCCCATTCGCCCCTCTATGTCGACTAACTCCCCTCTCCCTCCGCCCCTGACTATGTTCTTGTGTAAATCCCTCTGGTAGGGGAGCACGGCTACGACTAGCCCCCCTCTCTCTCATGCTCTGGCTCCGGAATTCCTGTTCTTCGGGGTTCGGGCCCCGGGGGCGGCTTACTCCTGCGCCGCCTTCTGAACTGGGCCCAGCGATTGGAGCGGAGGATGAAGAAGGAATTGGAGCGGGAGCACGTTGGCGACTACGGGAAGATTTTCTAGGCTTCTGTTCTGCAGCTGTTCCTACGATAGAACCTCGGCGCTCGCGGGGCTGGCGGCCACGGGCGCTCCCAGTGTTGGAGGCATTCGTACCTGCGTGTTGAAGTGAGGTCGGTTGCGGTTGCTGAGTGGTCTGCTGAGATGGTTGGTCGTCCCTCTTGACATCTTCAATACTCAACCGCTCCTTGACGCCCTCGACTCCAGGGACATCGAGACCAGACCATCTCTCGCGTTCTCGTTCTAACTCCTTTCTCAAAGCTTCCTTCTCCTGAAGCTCTTCTTCAATTCTACGCTTTGCGCCGCTGCGGTCAATGATCCTTGCTTCACGCTCACTCTTGAGCCTCCTTTCAAGCTCACGAAGGCGGTGGATCCACCGTTTTTGAGTAACTGGATCAGTTCCATCACCAAGTTCAGTAGCAGCTTGTGCATCATCTTGAGGCTCCGTGACGATGACTGACGTACCCGCTGCGGTTGTAGAGGTCGCGGGACGAGATTGTGGTGTTGCGGGCGTACTGGTATTGCTAGCCGCTGGTGGAGGAGTAGCAGTTGCGGCTGGTGGTTTCGACGAGCGAGTGAATGCGCCTGCAATCAGCTCACGAGCTTTTGAAGTAGTAGATTTTGAAGTGTGCTTTTCTGTAGTATGAGTAGTTGTTGTATTAGTTCGTTGAATTGATTCAGGAGCATTGTTGTTGTTGCTGCTACCAGCTCCCCCGCTGTTGGTAGGAACACTGCCGTTGTCTGATTTGTTCACTGCAGCATTAAATACTTGACTCAATCTCTCGACATTTGGCACCACCGACTTCCTTCTTGCCTCCTTCACTTGTGGCGGCGGGGTCCCAGTGGCATTTCCACCCAATTTGGCCATTTCCGCTTTCAATAGCCGATTCTCAGTCTTTAACTTGGCTACTTCAATTCGGACTACTGCAGATTCTCCCAAGCCTCCTCTAACAAGAGTCTCCAATCTCTCAAGCCTCCTCGTTCGGCTCTCAAGCGCTGATTCCAGAAGCTGATACTCCTTCATCAAATCCCTATCCACTTGCTTGACCTTTGTCTTAAACTGTGAAATAACAGTCTCAACAGCCTTGACTCCGTTCATCATATGTCTAGAAAATGCAACAAATGCCTGAGCAACTGCAGATTCCATAGATAACTTACCCTGCTGTGCTCCCGCCACAGCAACAGCCGTAGTCACATGCGAGTGTCGATGTGCGAATTCTGGCCCTGGAAGTACAGAGATACGAGCCCATATCGCCACCAGAAGTGCGTTTCTCTCTGAAACCTGCTCGCGAAGTTTGTTCTCGTCGTGCTGGAAATTCCTAACTTCACGGTTGCGAGTGCGCTCCAGTTCCTTATACTGAATCTCAGATTGGCTGAGCTTTTGGCGGTGATGTTGGTTCTTATGCTCCAAGTTATCGACTTCCTTCTTGGTTTGCTTGCGGTCATTGCGCTCTTTCTCTAGGATTTCGCTGAGCTTTTTGGTCTCCATAGCCTTTAATTACTTCATTAGCACGTAGTGAATAAGCTTTGGTATTACTGCAGAGTTACATGCCATTGTCTCGAGCATACTCTCCCTATCTCTGAGAGTCCTCTCTCTTTCCCCAAGTCTTCTTTTCGTGGAATCAAGCTCCTCGAGTGTGGCATCAAGCTGGGCTTGCAACTTCGTAATCGACTATTACCGTTACCTCCTTAGCACAGTCATTCTTCTTCGTGATGGAAGTTTCATTGTGGGTACTCACCTCCAGCAAGTTCTCCTTTGTCCCAGTAACATCACCCAATGCCTCCCGCAATGCCCCTTCTACTTCCTCGAGCCTATCACGCCATTGTTTCGCTTCCCCCTCGCGCTTAGCGATCGTCTTGCGGAGACGCCGCAGGTCATCGTCCTTTTGGAAGATATCCTGTAGTTGGGTGTATTAGTAAAAAGCAACTCCAATAATAGAGGGGTAGTTGTAGGGAAATGGTTATTTGGGGTTTACTCCAGAGGGAGGGAGCATCCGGGAGATAGAGAAATGAGATGGGAGGATATAGATAATGAGAGGAAGGTGTATGATGAGAGAAAAATATGTGGTAAAAGATGTAAAAGAAAATACATAGAAATTAGTTGACAAGAAGGAAATAGATATTGAAATCGGCTTCTAATGTTAAGTGCTAAGGTCCAAAGTCCCCCACAATATTCACACAGATAGTCATCATAACAATCCTACCCTCTTCACCTCCTACATGACAGTACAGTCTTTGTCTCTCGGCGCTCCAACTCCGCCACTCCCAAATCCCCCATTTCCAATACTGTAGTAAGACTCGCTTACCTTCTCGCGCTCAGTTAACTTTCTCTCCAGTTCCTTGACGCCTTCGCTATCCCCAGTACGGCGCTCTCTCTCCTTCTCCGTTCTTCGCTTCTCCTCCCCGCATCTGCGCTCCCAGTCCTTTGCCCGTTCCCGTTCCTCCCGGGCTTGTTCCTCCACTTTGTTGAGATTGGTCTCGAGCTGACCAATCTTGATCTTGTCCCCGTCAAGTTCTTCATTCAAGAATGTAATCTGCCCTTGCGCACTCTCGAGCTGTACATTGAGGCGCTGTGAATTGGCCTCCTCCTCTCTGAATTTCTTCTCTGCCCTCTCAATCTCCTGTTCCAGGTCGGCCTTCTCCTGCTCGAGTTCGTTGATCTTCTCTTGTAGACCAACTGCCTTATCCTCCATGGCGACTGCATGATCACTGACATCTCGTATCTCCCGTTGTAATGCATCGTAATCTTCTTGCAATGCTGCACAATCATCCATTTTCTGTGACAAGGCCTTCTTATATTCTTCAACCTCTTCTCTCAGAGTAATGATCTGAATCTCCAGGCGCTCCAGCTCTTCCTCTGCTTCATCTCGAAGATCATCAAAATCGATTGACTTTTGCTCATACAAACCAAGAAGCTCGTCTCGCTCGCGAGTCAGATCACCAATAGCGTCCTCTAGGTCACGCTGATTATTCGTAAGTAGCGTGATCTCCCGCTCGTAAGCGAGCTGCCTCTGCTCATTCGAGACATCCATTTCCTGCAGTTCTCGTATAGTGGAGCCTAGTTGTAATTCCAAATCGGCTTTGGCGATCTTGAGCTCAGAGATTTTGTCACGCAGAGCACCATTGACATTCTCCATATTCTCGCGCTCTTCTTCAGCGAGCGCTGTAGATGATCCAGCGAAACTATTCCTAGAAGCCGATCGCTCTGTTCCTATATAATCAAATTTCATTAGCAACAATTCAATTCGAAATCGAGGTGTTGAGCGAGAATACATACCATCCCCGTGATGCAAGTGCTGGAACCTCGGACCAAGTTGATCTGCCATACTCGCGCTCGAGCCAGTAGTTCTAAGAGGGCCATGCGACCTCATATTGAGCTTCAGCTCCTCGATTTCCTGATATAACTGATCGCGTTCCTTATTCCGTGTAGTGAGCATGCTCGTTTGTGCCCCATTTTCCCTTCTAAGTTCGTCATTTTCTGCACGAAGTCTGTCCATTATATCGACAGTATTGACATTGTGATGGTTACCGATCCTCGAATTGTTAGTAGCCGTAACACTACTGCCACCGGCATCCGAGTGCGAAGTTGTCGAGGGCCTCCTACCCATTGAAGGTGGCTGGAGGTTGTAGTTCGGCTCTTGCTGTGTACTAAGCTGTCGTCTCAGTTGCTCTACTTCCTTCATCAGCTCGTCGTTGAGTGCATTCGTCTTCTCAGTCTGCAGTCTGGCATTTTCAACCATTTCCTTCATGATGTCCACAACATCATCAACTGGTTGACCTGACGTTACAACGGCGTCCAACTCAATCTTCCGCTTTAAACGCTCGATCTCCACCTCGTAACGCTCACATCTTTCCCTCAATTCGTAAATTTCCACATCCCTCCCCCCCGAGTTGCCATGCTCACCATCCTCCCCTTCAGTATCGTCCCCTACGCCTTTTGTGCCAGCAGCTTTCAGCTCCTTTACCTGTCTCTTCAGAAGTTTAATCTCTTTCTTCGCGCCAGCCAATTGCACCTTTAGGTCTACATTCTCCTGGCGTAGGCTGTCCATTCCTTCTTCACTAGTATTTTGTAGTTTTTGATCCAGGAAAAAGCATCTTAACTTTAGATCAAATACCTGCTTGTGGAGTTTGTCAATGACCGCATTCTGCTCCTTAAGTGTCATATCCTTTCCAGGAGTCTTGGCCTCCTGTTTACCATAACGCTCCAGTTGCAGCTTTGTCGTAGAGGCAGGGTATGGCCTATTCTCCCTGGCGTAGAACTCTTTAGCAACTGTTGCTGGAATCTGAATTTCTGACACACGAGCACTAATCGCCGTCATTGATGGGTTCGGCAGCCTAGGCTTCTGTTTCGGTGTTCTGGGCCCTATTGGGCTCTCCTGTGGAAGGGGAACCTTTTCTGGCTCGACGTCAGTACCATGTTCTGAATCGGTGTCGGCCCCAAGTGCTGTTTCTGGTGGCAGAGGAGGGTTTTCTCGACCACTGTCGGAGCCCTTTCCATCATCGTCGACTCCGCTCTTCACTTCAGTAACTGGGTCTAGGTGCGCTCGATTCCCCACCTTAACTGGGCCGCCTGTAGCCTCAGCCACCATACTCTGCCCCAAACCTGTAACCCCAGATGCGATGGACCCCAAACTTGTACTCCTAGACAATGGGCCACCAAAGTTCTCCATATCTCCCTTAGAGTCATAGAAATCTTGGCTGCCGTCTCTTTCCTCAGATAAATATCTATCAAGAGAATCCTTCCTCACATTTCGTCCTCTGATATCCCTTTTAATTGGCGATCCTTCTCTTGCCTTTCCTTTCTCGACCTTTTCAGTCTTAGCTCCAAGAAGAGTCGACGCATTATCTTCATTCTCATCATCTCCTTGCTCGTCGTTTCTATATGCATTTGAATACACTGAGCTAATCGAGCTCCTTGTAGAGCTTTGTCTCGACCGAAGAAACTTTGGCCTCCTTCCAGTACTTCTTGTACTTGTCGTCGATTCCGACCTATGCAACCTCCCAGATAACGGAGGCCGCTCTGCTGGTGATTCCTGTTTGTCAGAACCATAGCTCTTTTGGAGCTTCCTCCTAGTCTGAGCCGATATTATAGGCGAAGACGGGGCAAATTCTGTATCTGAGCTCGGCTGGTGCTGAGGAAGTGGAGACGACATATCGAAGCTGTCTGATGATAAATTCGGGATACTCTCGATATTCATGCTTCGTGATTTCGAATCAGAGGAAGTATGAGAGTAGCTTCTCTCGAGCCTTCGCTGAGTCGATCGTGAATTGATGCGACTAAGTGGAGGCAAAGGGGGAGGGGGCATGTCCGCCAACTGTTTAAGCTTATTAGAGTTCGACACGCTGCTCAGTGCTGACGGAGAATTGGTGTTGGAGACAATGATGCTCCTGAAAAATGACTTTCTCGACTTCAGCGAAGGTGTCTGTTCTGGATGGATCATGGAAAAATCATCAAAATCCTCATCATCATCTTGTCCGAATGACGAGTCGGCTTTTCTGAAGCCTTTTAGCGGGCTAGAAATTGATAGTTTCTTTCCCTTCACTAAGAACTCCGGCTCCGGCTCCGGCTCATCTTCTTGCGGTTCTTCAAGATAGTCTTCTTGCTGAGGGGATGAGACAATATGTCGTTCGGGACTCTCTTCGTCATCGAATCCCGCCTCGTTAGCCTTGAAGCTACTGTCCATATCCAACAAGTGTCTAACATGCTCAACCGGCATGCTCAAATCGCCTTCTGTTGTCTCAGCCCGACCAACGTAAGGATCCTCGTATTCATCTTCGTGATGAACCTGAGTAACAAACTCTTCATCCCTCTTTGGACTTTCCAGTCGTGGGAAGGGACTGGGTGAAAGTGGGCCAAATAGTGGTACTGCAATTTCACTTAAGCTGGCACCTCCTTCGTCCTGATCAAGATCGCCTGGAGTATGGTTGTAAGCCCGGCGCTGTGAGTCAGGATATCCGCTCGACGCCATCTCCGAAGATGCTGCCCGCTCTTCAATGGCAGCTCCGGTTTATTGCTGTAAAGATCGCACTTTTCCGGCTAATTGCAGATTAAGGTTCGTTCGCTCGTTTAGTTTCGCTTAATGCTTCGTTGAATTCCAGTGTAAATCGCATCCAACCAGGTTATTCTGGAGTCACTCGTCCCTTCCGAGCCCGATTGAGCTAGAAAGCGACGCTCGTTTTCGAGGGATGCCTCGAGGCTTGCACGAAGTACTTACGTATCCCGCTGGCTTCCCCAAAATCAGTCTGCACAGGAAGCACGAATTCAAGACTTATCACTGCTTGAATGAGTTCGGCACTGGGTGAAGAATCGCCTCCGTCTCGTCTTTTGCAACCAGGTTCAGCTTCTGAGGCTCTAAGCAGTTTCGGTTTCGTGAGCACAACTTTATCGATGCACTTTGGAAGGGTTTTCTCGTCCTCCGGATGAAACTTACATTCGGAAGTTGCGTCAGTGATGTCAGCACGAGGTTCACTGTTGATTGGGACGGTTGGACAAGCGGCAATGTGTGTATTAAAGCTGGCTACAGTCTCGTCCTCACCTCGCCTTCGACTACAATTTCAGTAAAAGCACTACCTGTAACCCCCTTCCCTATATCCCCCTCGATTACTTCCGTCTCCGTCAAATTCAGTATGAGAGTCTTTAAAAGGTTTCGGACTCTTCCCCAGATTCTTGGTCACCGTCAATCAGATCCTCACCGTCAACGCCTTCTGCCCTAGGGCTTGCAGCTGCAAAGTTGTGATGTTCAGGAATGGCACTCGCCCTCGTAAGAGCAAGTCTGTAATCCCTGTCTCTAGCCGTATGTTTAACCTCCGGCCTGTTTAAGATCCGCTCTAACTCCTCTGCAGTGAGCACAATAGAAGAAATGCAGCGATCGCTAGACACGCTGCAGACACTTCCAGCACTAGTAGGTCTAGTGGTATACCCACTGTGCTCCTCACTGCTTGATTTGGGACTCCCTCCGCTGTCCTCAGATGTTCCTGGCTCAGGAGATGGGGTAGGGATTATCCCCAAAACGTTCCTGAGTTCCTCGAATTGGAGTTCCTCGAATTGTTCGTGAGAACTATAAAATCAGTACTTTTAGTCCATCTGCTCAAGTCCTGTTAGTAGGATACATACCTCTCGATAGGGTCCTCGATAGGGTCGCTGCTTTCTCTGCGCTTTCCCTTGTTATGGTTGGCGGTATCCTCCGGTTTCCCAACAGTTTCGAAGGATTCAACAATTTTCTGATATTCGACTGATTGAGCAGTGACTGCTGCTAATAGCCGAGAGTAAGATTCCTCGACTTTTCGTTCAATCTCAATAGCAGCTCGCTCGTTGGTCGCTCTGCAAAGCCTAGCGTAAGATCTCTCGACTAGCTTTCGAGCCTCTTCTTCAATTAAATTTTGTTCAACTAACTGCTTTTCAATCTTTTGAATGGTCTCGGTGACTTGTCTATTAATCTCCGCTTTCTTGTGGAGAGCAGCCTGAAGGCGGAGTTCTGATTTCTCAACCTCTTGTATAACTTGTTCAAGCTGGGCAATTTGTCCGCAATATGCCACTTCAAGCTGTTCAATGGTGGCTTGATAAGTAGCGTCAGTTGATTGATGTTCAACTTCTACTCGTTGTTTTTCGTGAGTGGCTAACTCCTCTGCACCTTCCAAAGTATTTTCTTCGTTTGGAAGAACAACGCCACTAACGATCTCCTGAAATTCAGACTCGGAGATATAGCTATAGACGCTCTCTGCGCGGCCAGTTCTCTGTCCTTGGACACTGGCTACCTCCTCTGGACTGTTCGAAGTATTTTCTTCCTCAAGGTGATCAAAACTGACAAGCCCGTTAAATTCAGAGCCAATCGAGCTAGAGATGGTCGCTGTGCGTAATTCTTCTGGACCCTCCGAAGTATTTTCTTCCTTCAGCTGATCAAGCTGTTCCTCGGAGCTGGCAGGCTGTTCAAGATTCTCTGAGCTCTTGCCTTCGTTCAGGGAGTCAAACCCACCAACGGTCTCTTGAAATTCAGAGGCGGAAATATAGCTAATAATGCTTTGTGCACCGTCAGTTCTAATTTCGCGCCCTCCACACGGTGAATGCTCCTCTTGTTCGAAAAGAATTCCGAAAAGACCTTCTCCACTCCAGGTACTGTAGTCGAAATCGAAAAGATCAGTTGCAGGATAATCAACAGGCCTGTCGCTGTCTTGTGCGAAAAGAGTGCCAAACAGCCCCTCTTCGAAATCGTAGTGGTAGAGAAAAGGATCCGGATCTGGATAATCAATGAACGCAATACCGTCGTCGCTGATATAACTATCGGTACTTGGCTCTCTCCTATTGATGGCAGTTCTCTCAGTGCGGCGTCCGCGCTCGTCTTCGCCGCTGTCGCTGGCTTCCCCACGTTCGTTGACGTCGTCGGTCTCGCGAATAGGGTCTGATGCACGCACGTTCGTTAGTAATGTGCTTGATACGCAAATGTAGAGTGAATGTACCTAAATGTGCCTGCAGGGAGCAATCTTGCTCACCTTTCCTCTCTGGATTAGTTGCACCCGATTTCTGGATGGTCTTGGGCCTCCATACAGGCAGGGTAGATTTGGCGCTTGGCGCTTGCTTGGGTTGCGGAACGGAATATGGCAAGGCAGCTCGATCAACTAAGGGCAACCTGGTAGCCTCGATCTTGGGTGCGAGATAGCGAGAAATCGGGCTGCTCTGCTTCACTGTAGTATTGATATACTTGGGCTCCTCCTTGGGAGCAATTGGCTCGCCGCCTTTCTGAGCCAAGGTCTTTCTAGTAACATCGATTTTTGTAAGCAGCTTCTGGCTCAATGGACTGCGCTTCTCCGGAGTCCTCCAGACTCCAGGAAGCGGCTTATGAGTAGGAACGGGATGGGGTTTTGGCGCAGCTGCCACCCTTTGAGCAAGACTGCGATTAATAGCAGTAGCATTCTTTGCTGGTGCAGCCAATTGACGTGAATTCTTAGTATTTTTAACTGCTGCTTGTTGAGCAGGAGCGCGAGTATTAGCATTAGCATTAGCATAATGAGCTGGAGCAGCCAATGGACGCCTAATGGTCGAATTATTAACAGGAGCTCGTTGAGCATTAGCTACATTAGCAGCTGGCCTGGTAGGAGCCGCCGCCAATGGCCGTCTTGTAGTAGTGGAAATATTATTAGGAGCAACCCTGGCTGCCGAACTGGCATTGGGGTGCTTGGCTGCCCAGGCACCAGGCATTTTTTGCACTAGGCGGGTAGTACAAGTACTTAGTAGGACTTGAGGGTAAGGCCAAGTAGACTAGCGAAAAGGTTGAGGGTAATTATGAATCTACAAGATCGAAGATCTGAAGATAGGTGGTTGCTAGATACTGTATAGGAAGAAAGGATGAATGTTAGAACCTTGATCTTTATTGCTAAGATAGTTCCCTTCATTGGATGTGGAAACAACATTGCCCTCCAAGTGTGATAGTGCTCACAACAAACAAACATCCTGATTGTAGCAAAAAATAAACAATGAAGCAGAATCAGCAAAGCAGGTGATTACTATGTAATCTCTTACATACCTTGCAAAGTGCAGATAGAGATGAACAAACTCTTGTCAAACAGATGTAGATACTCAAAGCTCACAGAATGCAAGCTGGAGTATGTGAGCTGAATGAATGATGAGTAAACTATAAGATCACTCAATTAGTTAATTTGTTACCCAATCGAAACAAATGCAAGAGTGAATGGAGTTAGGGTGCTAACCTTCTTATTCAAAAAAAGAGTATTAACCAATGTCGAATCAACTGAATCGAATGAATGTAAAGACTCAGAGTACACAGAATGCAAGCTGTAGTACTTGTGCCGAATGAGTGAAGTGACAGTGAATGTCTTGTTTGAAAGAAACGGTTGAGTTAGTAAATTAGTTGGATGCTTGGTTGAGCAAACTTTGGATTCATTGATTTAATTTGGGCTTGTGGGCATACCTTCTAATTAAATTTCTCTTCAATTAGATTACCAGATGAGTGAGTCAGGATAAAGACCCAGTCGGATCTAGATGTAATGTAGCAATGTTGTTCAAACTCAGATGAGGTGGTGATGCTGTGATTCGAGAGCAAACAAACACAGAATCGAAGACCGGAGCCGAATTGTTTGAGTCAATCGAGAGAAGGAAGAGTAGATTTGAGTAAATAAGAAGATGATCAGAAATCCAATTTCTTGAATTAATCAAATGAGTTGCAGGACCAGTGCAGAAAATGAGTGGTGAGAAATTGAAGTGAGATTCGTACCTGCTCAGTATCGTGGTGAGAGAAGGAGAAGAGAAGGGAAATTTGGGTGGGCGGTGGAGGGCTTATAGTTGAATGGGATGGACGAAAACCTATCAGCTGACACAGGTTGATGGATAGTAACGTAGGAGCAAAAAGGGCTGTTTGTTTGTTGATTTTTTTTCGGGTGTGTAGGTGTGGGGAGCTAGGAGAGAAAGGGTAGTTGAGGGTAGGGGAGATAGAGATACTACCTTTTCGGGCTAGTGTGGGAAATGATAAGATGGCAGGTGAGCGGAAAGATTGCCAAGAATCCCGAAAATCATGCAACCTGACGAAGTGTGAAGATGATAACGGACTAGAAGCCAAGCTACAAATATAGAGTCCATTATGGGTTGAGGGTAAGTGACTTTTTGCAGCTCGAGCCTCTCAAGGGAGCCTCGAAGATGGATTGGAGATATAGTCATTAACAGTAAGTACTTTAGCTAGCAGTACTTATAATTGGTGCGATATGGACCGTTGATATACGTGGGATCCGAGCCTACGATGACTACTTGGGCAAATCGGATGGCATCGATATATCAATAACCAATGAAAGCATTGCCCCTTGCGGAATCATATATGCATTAACCATGATCAAATATGTGTACGAGGATCAAAGTCCACCCCAGCAGCTGGTATGCTGTTGCTCGGAGGCTTACCACCATCACACGAGATAAGGAAGATATTCCCAAGTCCAAGAAGTAGACTCGAACATTTACTCAGTATATAAATTCAGTGGGTACTAATACTTCAGCCACCAGCCTACTATTTTCGTGCGATATTGACTCTGAGCAATTGGAGACTGGAGCTGTACTGCACAATTACTTGGGCGATACGGGAGTCACGGCATCATCAATTGGAGAAGACATTATTCCTTGATGCATCCTCCTCTTCCTCCTCCTCTTCCTCCTCCTCCTCCTCCTCCTCCTCCTTCTTCTTCTTCTTCTTCTTCTTCTCCTCTTCTTCCTCAGGTTGTACAAGAGCACCTAAGACTCTAAGGGACTATGTTTACAAGGGTCAACGCTATAAGGAAAATGAGAGAGACAATAGAGCAATATACAACTAGGGTTTTGGTAATATATTAATGTTTGATAGCTTCACTCTGTTGAAGCCATACCACATACCCATTTCCTCGATTTATGCTACTGGCACCCTAACTACTGTTCTTATCTAGTCCTTCTCCATCATCAAGATATACTCCCTAATAGAGCTGTCAGTTATCATAATCAGAGCAGGATATTCAGTCTAGTATACCTCGTACTCTCCCCAAAAACCAACATATCTCCCTCCCTCATCTCCACAAACCGCCTCCCCTCCAGCTTCACCTTATTCAAAAAGGTTCCATTTGCACTCTCCAAATCCACTACATACGGCCTCACCCCCCCCTCCATATCCCCAAACTCATTCTTCTTCACCACATTCCGAAACTGAATCACCGCATGCTGTTTACTACAACTTGGATGGTCCACCGGAATATCCGCAACCAACCTATCCCTCCCGATCAACCACGCCGGCTGGGTATCCAGACCCAACGGTGTACCCAGAACCTCCCCGTTTTTGAAGGTGAATAGCCGCCAGCGAGTGTGTGCAGGAGGGAGGCGGGAGTCGACGGGTTCGGTGTATTTGAGGACGACGGAATTGAGGGTGTTGGAAGCGGCGGCGAGGAGACCGGTGTTGCCGAAATTGGCCTTTTCTATTTCTTTTGGAGGATCATCACTTTTGGGAATAACATGGGCACGGCCAGGGCCTCTGTGTCCTTTGAAGCTGACTTGTTGGTCGGGTAGTGGGGACCGGTCCCGGTATCCCCCTCCTCGGGTTTCTCGCTTCGAGGATCGCTCTCTCTTTGGGGATCGTTCTCGCTCAATTTCTTGGTCCCGACCTTTATACCAGCCACTCTCCTGGGTTCTATCATCCTTCCGACCACCCTCATTGTCCTTTGACCTCCGTCGGTCTCTGATTCTTTCTCGGCTTCTATCCCGAGTTCTCCTGTCGAAACTACCTCTTGACTCCCTGATGTCTCTGTCGCGTTCTCGGTTCTGTGCTCCTTCTTGCTCCTGCTCGCGATCCCGGCCCCGGACTCGATCACGTCGATCAAGGTTTCTTTCTCGGTCCTTCCGACTTCCTTGCTTGCTTCCTTCACGGCCGTCTCTTCCATGATGCCGGTCTCGCCCGGGGGATCGGGAGATGTCCCATTGGCTTGACATGATTTGTCGTCGGCAGTCACGATGTCGATGAGTTTCTTACAGGTTGGAACCAATGAACTGAGGGTAACTGCATAGCCCTCCAAGGCATCTGACAGGCAGGTCGCGGATTCTTTTGCCCACGCACTGTATTTAGACTGGGGGCACGGTATCTTGGCACGCGTGACGACTCAATGTTACACAGGATGCATTTAGCAATACTTTTCTAGCCGGGTTTGCGGAGCCGGCAAATATGAGACGTTATCCGTAAATGAGTATCTAATAGTTGCCAGACACACACCAACAGCTTTCCCAGATTCCCAAAGGCTACAAGTTTTAGGTTTTAAAGAAGGGTTCTGGTGCCTTACGGCCCGCGGCTAGCACAGGCAAAAAAAGAGATGAGACTGTTTAGGCTTCCCCGTGACGGTGCCAGGGCTATCGTACTATGCTGCAGCCGGGTTTGCTATCAACCCTGACCGGTCACGGCGGATGATGAAGGCGATGATCGGACCAGCAAAGTCAATCTTTATAAACCTACAGCATGTACTGTACGTAAGCTAGATCTAGGAGTCATACTCCGTAGAGACCATAGTTCGGATAAATTGGCCTCCGAATTACACTTGTTTCGTTTGCATCTTGCGGAGTTAGGTAGAGGCTATGGGGGTATGTGAGCTACTCGTAGGTATATACGGATAAGTAACCATCGAAAGGATCTGTCTCCTGCTGCCGCCCCAGCTTATCAGAATGCCTGCCGCCTTTGCACCTGTGCATGCGTACTGCGTGCATTGCGTGCGCTTCGTAGTCGAGGCAGCTAAATCTAGTGGAGCCATCCAATACGCTGACACTGTACCACAGATTTCACTGGCTGTTGGGAGGAATCCGCCGCATGTATGTAGTACCTATATACTAATACAATACATACAGTACATATCGATGTATCTAGGGATAATGTACTCCACATGTAAAAGTACAGTATATGGGCAGTGCAATTTAGATACCTCTAAGTATACCACCTAATTATATAGGTTCCGGAGAGTATTTACAGCCGTGGCCGTCATGATGCCCCATGATATCATACTCAATATTATTCCTCCTCCTCCTCCTCCTCCTACTCCTCCTACCCCTCCTTCTCGTCTCGAGCTTCTCCGCCGGTGTCTGGTAACATTTTACTCGCCCTGAATTCTGAACTATTCTAATCCACCACCGCCTTATAATTTCCAATCTTTCCTAGCCTGTTTCTCACCCACACACCCACACAGAATTGTTTGTTGCGGTTGCGCCGCAAGGAAGCGAAACGAGCCAACCACAATATCGCTGTTGCTTTTGTGACACACAACGCAGCAACAGCTCATCAACGCACCTCCCTTGCTTCCTTTCCAGGTTTACTCATATAAACCGTGGCGTGCTTTTCGACCTCGAAGCTTGCGAAGTTCTTGTGGCCAATACCTACCCACATATCCTGACTAGCTTGAACTTTCCTCCGGCGCTGCAGGCGGCTACACAGCCATAAGGCCAATTCCTTTAAGAGGGTGAGATCCATTTACTACTTCAACCCTCGAGACACCAGCCATATCAATCCTGGACACATTTCATCGGACAGGACAGTACAGTACATACATACGTACATACATACGACGTGCTTGCCGTGAGGTTTTTCTCACGGATGCAGCTACTGAGGTATTTATTTATCAACTCGACCTAATCACACGGTAATATCACCGAGAGGACAGCTACCAAGTGAGTTCGACCGGTGGTACGGAGCTGATTGAGGCTGTTGCTGTAACTTGACTGGGAGTGGGTTGCGAATCAACGCAACTTCCAACCTCTCAGAACGAGACACTGAGGTGAGCTATTCCAACCAACCCGAACCACGACTAGCTGTCTCGACAAATTATCATTGGTTTCTGGTATGAAATAAGGAATCTCATCTATATCGATCTAGCATCACCGGCTCAACAATTTATTCTAGAAGTGGTGATTTAATCTAGAGCTTATTGTTCCACCCCGCTATACTCATCTGAAAACGCCCCCATCCGTCTTCGCTGGGGTCATCGACTCTCCGGGATCGACAGCGAAACGATGCTACCGACTTTCCAAGTCCTAGGACTGAGGTGCTGCGCCACGGGTTTGTCGGGTGTCGACGACAGTTATGCTGATATTGAAGAATTGGTTGTTCCCGATGAAGGAAAGAGTAATATCGTTGGGTCATGCGGTGTACATGAATGTGAACACGAGAATGCGGACGTGGAGCTAAAGGAGAAAGAGGAGTATGATCGAATAATAAAGGAACACCCTGAGGCAAAGCTGGCCTACATTGATGAGGATGATGGGGATACGATTGAGGTATATTCCATGAATTTACTACAATCTTTTTATTTAAAGAGAGATAGGCGATGCTAACAGAGGTTCATAATAATAGGTTGGTTCATCGGCTGAGCTATACACTCGAATAGAAGAACTCCAACCACAAAACCCAATCGTTTTCGACTTGCAAAATCCCAAGAAAGGGTTGTCTGTATGGAAAGGGGTGCTCCAGAGGGTGCATCGCCGACAGCGACAAAGATCACCAGATACATCAATATCCTCCGTCATCGAAGCATCAGTACCAGTGGCTATAGCAAGTGGACCGTTGCTGGATCTTACTCCAGAAGATGCCGCCCCAACTGTTGAGGATTTGCCGGAGGAGCGGAAACCGTTCTTGGCAATGTTTGAGAATGAGCTGTCGAGGCTGATGGGCGGGGCTAGTGATCTCGAGGCCGTAGATGCAGAGGGATCAAAGTATACTATGCGTAGGGCACTTCCATCCACCCCTCTGGAGGTTACCCCTTCATCTCTGCCAGAGAGAGCTCCGACTCCACCTATTGAGCTTCCAACTGAGGCGTCAGGGGCTTCACTTGCAACACAGGAGTTACGGTATTCGCACCCATTGGCTCAATTTATTGCTGGATTTCCCGCTAGAAACCAACAATTATTTACAACCCTCCGCTCATCAATCTTGACACTTGCTCAAACTTCAGCCTCTGCTGCAAGGATGGCAGCGTCATTATCACGCGATCTCCCTGTGACAGAAGTACAGAATGGTATCGAGACTATCCGTGGTTTGTTGGACACTGCAGCCGTGGAGGCTACAGCTGCGGCAATGCAGGCTGCGGAAGCTACCAGGGGTATTGATACTAGTGAGCTACAAAACTTTGTTGGAACGGTGAAGAATACGGTGAAAGAGGTTGGGGAGGCTTATCAACATGTCGGTGGAGAGGTCAAGAGGGTTGTGAGGGATGTTATTGAGGGGACAAGCCAGACCAGCGATAGAGTCTCAAGGGAAGAATCAGCAATGGGGGAGGGGGGGCTTGAGAGGGCTATAAGGGAGTTCTTGGGAGAACAAGATGGCAGGAAGGAGGGTTCTTCGGGAAAAGATAAAGGGAAGGGGAGGGCAATTGAGGAGCCACCTAAGCGAGCAGCACCACCAAGGCCATTTGTAGAAGAGGTCCCAGATGAGGAAGCTCCAGGCTTTGCGAGGAAGGAGGGAACTTTCTTTTCGGAAGTCGAGAGTGCAGTAGGTCCTCCACCTGTCCCGCCAAAGGTGGAACCGGAACCAGCAGATATCCCACATGTTCAGTCACCATCCCCCGCACATACTTCGACGCCACCTCCAGTCCCCAAGAAAACTCCAATCGATGTGTCTGATGATGAAAGGAAGAACATTACCATCCATGCCCCAGAGCATGATGACGCTGGTGACTCTGACTCCAGTGATGATGACGATGAAGAAGAAGATCTTTCTGCACCTACAAACTTCTCACCAAGAGTCAGCCATCCATCTCGGATGCACAGTTTCACAGGGCACTCAAGTGGCGTCCCTTCTAGTCCGTTTGGTCCGTCGCACTACCAGCCATATAACCCATACAATACCCCATGTGAAGCAGCAGTGAGCGAGCGAGCCGACTTGCTCAGGGGGCTCCAACGAGGGAGAGATGTGCAGGGAAGGACAGCAGAAACCCTGAGGATGTTTCCCAGAGATGATGGGTTCCCTATGAATGGCTCTAATCCTGATATTTTACGAAATCGAATGACTTTCCCCACATTCCCTCCCGGTTTCCAGCCACCTCCACCGCCGCTACCACATTCATCTGGACCACCAATGTCACATATGTCCCCTCATATGCCAATGCCAGGCATGCCTTCATTTCCTGGTGTGAGAACAAGCCCACCAAGGATGACACCAATGCCACATCAGCCCCCTTCACCAGGTTCATGGAGCTACATGGGTTTTCCCCCATCAAGGTTTGGTGGTGACGGTCATCTTTGCCCGCTCTTTGAGCATGGTCATGGAGGTATGCCATCATTCATGACTTCCCCACCACCGCACCCCCCTCCACCACCACCGCCACCACCATTTGCCCCACAGCCACCATTTAATGACTTTTTCCACAATTATCCCGCTCCTCCGCCACCCCCGGCTTCCTGGATGGGTGATATGGGTATGTACTCTAGGTATATTCCTGCATTTGGACAACAGGCACCATCTCCTTCCCAGCATGCGTATAATACAGCAATTAAGCGTGCATTGGCGGGTATTCCTATGCCAACCTTGCAAGATCGGCTGCAGAATCCACAGCTGTCCAGGAATTTATGGGAGGAAATTGAGCGTGTCGCCGGTGAAGTGCCAGTGCCTCCTGGAGCTGTGGCTTGGGCA
>Ga0307514_10001613_pt1 | contig 26426 bp, 26 predicted proteins | sample 16_EM_MG_FD_203088 | JGI IMG/M metagenome (GOLD analysis project Ga0307514, IMG submission 203088) | Populus trichocarpa ectomycorrhiza microbial communities from riparian zone in the Pacific Northwest, United States - 16_EM | ecosystem: Host-associated > Plants > Roots > Unclassified | place... | reverse complement strand
CGTGTCTCGGACGGGATGGACACAGGTCGGGGTCCTCGGACATCGGAGGTCATCAAAAATCCTTCTTTTATGTCGTCATCATGGGCGACCGCCGTCTGTCCCGACGCATGTCTCTCTGTTTATTCAACTTCCGACTCCCGAAGCACCGCGACGCATTCGGTCCGGCCCTCATCCATTCCTCTAAACCCTCGACCTTTCTTCGTTCCTTCTTTCGCTCAGGGCGGAGGGGGTATGTGGATGTGATTTCATCTCGTAGTTTTATACATAGAATCCTTCCCCAGAAAAATAATAAGCAAAGAATCGGGGCTCAGATCGCGTAAAAAAGACATGGCTACAAGATACACTGATAATCAAACGAGAACGTACGGCGTGGTAGAAACATTTGGAGGAGGTCGAGGTGAGAAGAAAATGATGGGGTGTGTGGAAAGCAAGATGGACAAACATTCGAGAGGGCGAAAGGGAGCGGGGAAAGAAACACAAGACAGCCAAGGAATCGATCCATAGCACAACCGAGTCTGTCCGCTGAACACCAATAAATAACGACACGTACGCAATTTCACCGAAGACAACAAGCTCCTATACGGAAGGAAGAGAGCCGGGGGATAAAAGGCAGGACAGAGCGGGTGTATGCGTAACCGAGCCAGTGTCCGAGGATGGAGAGCGGGACCGACAATTACGCGAGGGGAGAGTGTCTACAGGTTCTCTCAGACCTCTTGTGGTGAGAAAACTTGCAGCGTCTATTTATTTATTTTCTGTCCCAAGCGTAATTGCTTCCGACGCCAATTTCACCAACAGCTGGTCGAGGTAGATCGTACGTTAGCTCCGGTGGTGTCAACAACCTGTCTCCTCCACCAGCCGTACCTGTGGATGTCGACGACGTCGTGCTAGGTGGACTTGGGAAGTAGCCGCTGCTGGTGTTGGTCGAGGATGGACTATTGAGGGGACCGCTGCCCGAAGACGGCGGGTAAAACGCGCTCGTTAACGTCGGAAGATAGTTACCACCATTTCCAGACTGCGAGTTTGGTCCAGAGGACCAGGGGCGGTGGGGTACTCCACTCCCACCCCCCGAAGAGTTCCCATTCCCAACAGTATTCAGCGGCGGAAGAGGAAGCTGTGACTGTAGCATCCCAGGTGACGATCCATGCGTGGGGAAAGACGACTTGACCGTCGGCAAGGCGGTGGTCGTGTACGATCGTTCCCTAGTCCCATTGTGGGAAGGAAAGTGGCTAGGGATGGGCGGAAGCATTGACGAAGACCAATGGGAAGAGGAGCCGGGGGTCGTAGTGGCCGTCGACGAAGTCGACGAGTAACCAGACCCACCGGTGTGAGGACTACCCGACGCGCGATCGTTCCAGTATCCACCGTGGGACGACTGAGACGATTGATAACCGTTCCCGGACATGTGACTCTGCGAGAGAGGGAGCGAAGGCTGCTCATGTGGAGAATAGAGCGGAGCAGAGCGGAGAGAGGGCACATGAGAGTTGGAAGAGCCATGTGGGAACGAGAGCGACCCCTGGAGCGAAGAACGGTGAGAGTGGTAATCGCTATTGGGTTGATGACGCGACTGGGGGTACGGGTAGCCGGAGTAAGAACCATGAGAGTGAAGAGTCGACGAATTGTTATGTGGGAACATTTCGTCAAGGCCAGCAGGTGAAAGTTCTGAATTTTGACCGTTAAATGAATAATGCGAGTGGTGTCGGCCATCTGAACCATCACCTTCAACGGGGGATGGATCGCCACCCGAGAGATCATCTGGGTCTGTCATGGACAGGGCGCCGGTGTCGTTCTTTCTTCTCTTGCGAGAGTTGTTTGGACGACGACGATAGACGTAATCGGGATATTTTGAGTTGAAGGTGTCTTTGAGACGCTTGGCTTGATCCAGATAAAACTGTTTTTGAGACTGTGGTAGGCGGAAGTATACAATCAGTTCCATATACAAACCCCGATCAGGAACGAATTCATATAAGCGAGAAGTGGCTTACGATGTCCATCGCGTTCCACTCCTTGCTGAGAATCTTGCTAATCTCGCCGGTACGCATCATTTGGTTGGCGGCAGATACCTCTGGCCTGCGTTTCCTGGCGAAGATCATGAAGGCGTTCATGGGACGTTTTGGCGTCCCGTCTGCATTAAGAGACTGGGCAATCAGAGAATCCGCAAAGGCAGAGCCATCCTTGTCGTCTGTTGTAACAATATTTGTCGAGTTGAGCGGGATTCCTGGAGAGCAGAAGAAATGTTCGAAACTGACCGTTGGAGTGAGCCGACTTGAGCTCAGATGGGAAGGCGTAAGGAGAGTAGTTCGAGTTGGGACTTGTGTTATCTGAAGGTTCCTTGAGGGGCATGCGCAAGAGATCGTTGGAATGGTTGTCCATATTGAGATCTGGAGGTGTGGCAAGAGTGTACCGGCTCATTAGTGCGTTCGATTTGGTGGTAGTTTTTTTGTGTGAAGACGGAGGCAAATAATAAGGAGACGAGAATGGTCGTTGGGAGGACCTATAGCTGGTACGGGAGGAGGTGGAGGGAGGAAGTGGAGGAATCGAGTTGTGGGGAAGTGGGAAGTTAGACGCGGCGGACGAGGTCTCTTTGTATCTTGCGGATGAGAGGAGGAAGTGGAGGAGGGAAGGAAATTGAATTTTTTATTTTATTTATTTGTCCGTAATCGCCGTGTCCCGGGGTCTTTTTAATTCAAATCATCGCCCCAGATCTTTGGCGTGACTTTCTCTCTTCGGTCATCAATTTCCACTTCAGGGGGGACGGTGATCATTTTCCCTTTTCAATTTTTTATTTTATTTTAAATTTTATTTTCCCGTTTCGATCGACGACCCTGGTAACAAACTCACGCAAAGCTGCCGTTTCGCTTCGTTTGCCTCCGCTGCCATGTCTCATCTCCTCATCCTCGCAACGTTTGTCGTACTCTATCGTAGTCTATTCCAGATTATACTTTTTTCCTCTTTTTTTTTCTTCGCTCTTTCCCCTCTCTCCCTCTCCTTCCTTGAAACTACCCCACCCCGGCCTCGCCATAGGTCACCGTAGAATTGTCCACAAGCAACCCATCTTTGTTTCGCCCTTAAAGGCCATAGTGCCATTGTCTCGCATCTCATCATCCTATCAATCAGCATATAACACTACCACTCGCACCTCCTCCACGCGATCTTCATAACCAACTCGCCTCGTTTCCCAGAGCTTTCCGTTTCTTATCTACTCCAGATTAACGTCCTATCTACCTAAATGCCCGAAGAATGCGCAACCCGCAACTGTACCAGCCGTTCCCTCGACGCGTGTTCTCCGACCCAACAACACAATAGCGCGTCAATCCACACCACGCATCAGTACGGGTCCCAGCGGTACCCCCCATCTGTTGCAGTGGTTCTCGTCTTCTCTTTGTTCTTGCGGAATCTTCCTGTACAATCGTTCATCATCTGGTCAGCGCGAAACATCACCGGAGCGGTTCGTGTTTTGACCGACTATGATACAGTTCATGGTCTCTTGAACCTCGTGCGCCAATCCTTCCAAGCTCACCACCGAACAACTAACGCCTTTCTGAATTCGTCGATCCCATCTTGCTCGCTCTATATTCATACCGATCTCTTTCAATGGCTTCAATCAACCCAAACAGACCATCTCGGAGCAGTCTTTTGTACGTACGAACCGTATCATTCTGTCCCCAGCGACAAAAACAGCGCGAACCGTGACCTCGGAAAGTGGGCGGCGATAAATGAAAGTGTGACGTGCCGAATTGATCCAAGCCACGGTGCGCGCTCGCGCCCCAAGGCCAAAACGAGTCCGCTGCCGCTGCGACCACCGGGGAAACCAGGGTAGAGACGTAAAAATCATCTCAGCTTTCCCATTTGACTATCGCAGATCGAGCCGGCGTTGATCTCCTGCGTCCACTTTGAGCTGGGTCTGTTTAATGAACAGCGGTGGACATAAACATGACATACGTTCGTCCCGAACACGTTCATATCCGAGTCCTATAGATAAGGTTCCAGAGCCAGATATCCAGACGATGACGCTTACACACACATCCGACTAGCCATTCAAAAGTAAGTCCGACCTGCTCGTTCCATGCTTTTCACCATACGTCGGGCGCATGTCCCGTTCAAACCCTACGGGCCATGCCCCGTGTAGGCCCGGATAATCCCAGCCCTCGATCATTACCCCATTTCGCGACTTCTCCACGAGGTGGAGACCAGAGAACTGCACTAGTCAGGACCTGAGGCATTCGTAAGGATCCTACTTGCTGAGGGCGAAATGATACCCGGATCGACACCAGCCAATATTGACTGAAACGGGGGTTGTGCATCTTTCGGAAAGACGGAAATAAGGGAGCCTGTTTCCTTCCCAAGAGATGAAACAAACAAGATTGGTGAAAATATCCCGCAAGGTCCGGAAACACGGACCAGCTGGACGATGCTTCAGAACTGTTGTCTCTTTGTGAAACCCTGGCGAACACCTCACGGACTAGGCGGATGAAAAACGTGACGGGGTCCCAAGGAGAGATAGTGGCCTGATCCCGAATGCCTCGAGGACCGAGAGGAGATCAGAAATCATTATCAGAAGAACCGCAGCGAGACCAGCCTGGTTGAGCAGTGGGGTAGAGCGAGAGCTTCTGGAACCTGAGGGATCAGGGTAAATTTTTAGATCAGTGTTTGCCACTGCTTGCCGAGTATACTATCATGGATAGTCTCAGAAGTCGGGTGTAGGGGGAGGAGTCACGCTAGGATATCGTTCCGGTGTGAGGCAGACGCTCGGTGTTAGAGGAACCCTAGTAAACAACCCAAACGGATTTACTTTTGCTCGTCGAGGCGGTGGACACGTAGGAAGCCAGATCGTGGTCCTCGCGCCTTGGGACATGGACGGACTTATTACGTCCTAGGAGTCCTGGAAAACCCCGAACCACGAGAGACCGACGGCAGTGAAGTGTTCCTGATGGCATCGGTCCACGCTATACAAATCCGACGATAAGCACTGGGTTTGGTGAAGTCGTCGAGTACCTCTTTTCAGAGCTGACTACTTCATGTGGTAGGCAGTAATCAGGTCGAAGAAGGCGGAAGACAGGCCACGGAACCGTCCAATGGAGACGCGAGGATTCTGGAGGTGAAGGAGATACCCGAGAACGTGAAACTCATTGCTGTGCGCTTTACTCGGGTCAAACCAACGGTCCGGTTTCTGTTACGTAACTTTCCGTTATAGGTGTTGCTTGTTTCGCTCCCACTGAGGACTAAGACGCCCATAACTTGCCATCACTTCTGGTTCCTCCTACGCGTAATGCCACCGGTCCACTTACGTTCGTCCTTCTCGCCGCGATTTTGCGCCCCTTCCTACTGTGACTCTTATCTCCGAAACCCGATGGCTCCAACGGAGATGGACACCTGGCCAGGAAGCAGCGCTGCTGTCGCTGTGGTTAAACAGGTCCATCACGTTCTCCGCCCCGTGCTTCGTCTGACGGCGACGGTGGTGGAACGTCGTAAGCCGATGGGTACAGTTGACAGCTTACTTGGGAGACGCTGATCTTGAAAGCAGCAAGGCAACATCATCAAAAAGCTGCAACTTCCCAGCTCACGGAGGCAATTCTGACATTGTCCTTCTGATTCACCGGCCTCTTCTTACGTCTTGGATGGTTTTCGCATGATTTTAGAGTTTCAGTCCAGGTCACAAAATTCCTACCCTCCCATCGGTATCGGAAACGTTTGCTTGCATGACCCCTTGGTCACAACTTTGTTTCCGCCTGTGGGCAGTCACGGGTGACATGGGACATCACTTGCCTTAATTTGATTTCGGTCATTGATAGCGGTTCGTATGACAGATACGGCACGCCAACCCTCAAATCTTTCCCTGACGGCATGTGTCCAGACTCCTGGCCTCTCCTGGCCGACTCCCGGCTGTCGACAAACAGTGTTCTATCCATTGCCTTGCCTTGCACGGTAAGTACCTGCCCGCACCTCTGTTACGGCGAATATCTGATTTTTCCTAGGTCCGTTTAGGATCTCATGTCAAGGTCCCCCATCAACAGCTGGTATCGCAATCATTCCCCTGTTAGGGAATCGGTGGTGGAAGTGCGCCTGACGTGCACATGTGATGCGAAAGCCTCCACACACACTCCAACCACCCTGACCCTGGGACCATTGGCGATTCGCGCGCGCAAGGTTCACAAACACAGGATCCAGACGACCTCCCCACCCCTGTCGGGCCACAGCACGTCTGCGTCGTGGGCGTATGTCAACAAACTCAAACGATAAAAGTGTGCTAATCTTCCATTCCACCCTTAATTTTATATTGTGCATCGCCTATATGTGCGTAAAACCGAGAATATAATCCGCTGGGTTTGAATACGCTGTAACTCTTGATCGAATCTGTGGGAAGCCAATTCGACAGATTTTGAACGACCGCGTAGATTTGAAGAAACCTTCCGTTGTACATAACATTAACAGTGCGTCGTTCACCGCCTCGGTGCCATGCGCTCGGTCTCCCAATTCAGTCAGATGATCACCGATCTCTCCCTCGTGCTGAAGTGGACCACCAGCACGGCCACCTCATCCCATTCAAGGCCAAGCTTGCGTCGAGTTTTGTATGTAAAAAAACATCCGTCCCAAGTCATACAAATTCACTTTTCCGCTACCCATGGACCGGTCTGGAACACGGAACCTTTTCGTTGGTATTTCATGGAAAACCCTCGCGTGGTGAAGATCTGGGATGTCCCTCGTTGGATGATCTGCCAACTAGGGACTTCCAGGTACAGATCAATGAGAGACGAGGGGTAAACGATTGAGGAACCCAAGTATCTCCTCCTTTCGCATGTCCGCGATTGTTCCGGACATTTTTCGTCTTGATGGGTCTCCAAGGCTGTTATTTCTTTTTTCCGAATCGAACGACGGACACCAGAACCACAAACTCCGACACTCCGCGGTTCACATGCATCAGTGGCCTATTTCAGGCTCCGATGGCAGATGTCGACGGGAACTATACAGGCAAGAGGTTCCGATGAACAGGTGCCGGTGAGGCGCCACACGTGGGTGCCATTCATCAACTAAAGTAGCGCAGGCAAACAGAATGTATTGATTATTCCATGTGTTCTAGTGGCAATGCCGATTGGCACACGAGTGACAGGGACCGAACGAGGGTTGGTTTTCGGGTGAGGCTTGAGCGCGCTGCGGCTTCAGTGTGAGCCAGAGCAAAACCAAAATGAGTTAGAACACTTCGAAACCGACCCACTGTCTGGATAGCGGGGAGGCTTGAGCCCCCCTCTCCAGAAAGTTGAACGTTAACCTCGCCAAATGCCATCCAGGAGAACCCCGGTTGACCCGGCGTCGATTTGACAGTGGTTTTTCGACAAAAACTCACGTTGGAAATCCTGCACTGGAAAATCTCTTACGCCCTCGTCTAAAGTGGCTCCGGGGATGAAGCGAATGTCGTTCTGGATGGACGCACCCTGCAAACGCTAAAACACAGGGTGATTTGTGGAATCAAAAAAGTTCGTTTAGGAAAATAACGTGGCGTCAAGTCGTACCAAATCTGAGACAAAACGTTGTCGCAACAAGTAGACAACCTTGACAGGCAGACCCTGCCCCTAACCGGTTAAACCACCTGTGATGAACAGTGGAGGACGGGGTTCTCCGGACATGAATTATATCAAGGCTCGAGATGTGGAAACGCTGGCAACGGAAATTGACATCCATTCGAACGGAGGCGCTAGGGCGCGAGGTAGAAGTTTCCTGGCTGACAATCGTGAGGTGTCGGGTTACACAGAAGACCTTCCAATCGGAGACCACGGCGTGGCAGGCACGAAAACGCCTGTATCGGCATTTCATACGCGAGTAAGCTTTTCCAACTCATGTGCTCCTTGGGTTTATTGAAAACTTTCGACTTCGTGATCCGGATCCGCATTCGAGAGTTGAAGCGAGTATTGAGGGAGAAAATTGCCCCCAGTCACCAACTAATTATTGTCAAGGTTACAAGTGGGGTCCGGATGGCCAGTGTCTGCAGAGACAGAGAGATCACTGAAATACAAGAGAATTTCCAAGGTCTGGGATCAGGTAGAGGCTGAAATCTCGGTGGTTAAATCCACGGTTGGTGGCCCGCGACATCAGGAAGGGCCGAAACGTCGAGAATCCACCTCATTCATAAGCATCAGGAGTTTTCCGCCGGCGGAGAGTGACGGAACTCCGAAGTTTCCATCCGGGTCTGGATGAGAATCACCAGAGCCAGGGTGGTAATGACAATGGCGAAAGCGATCTGCCTCCTAAGTACATCAAGCACGTCCACGAGTTACGGCGGCGAGTCCCCGGAAAGAGTTAGCAGTGGATCGCGGAGCAGAAGCGACCAGCGAGGATGTCTGCATTTGGCACCCACATGATCGGCACCCCCGGTGAACTGCCAGTTACCCCCACCGTTTACCCAGGCAGAGTGCCCACACCCCGTGCAGACGGTTGTATTTTGTATACGTCGCATCCCTAACAAGGTATGGATGGGATCGTGTGCTGTATGAGGTCGACCGCCTTACCTGACTGAGGATTAGACAAATGTGACGTAAAGCACTTAGGACGAGCAGACGTAAGTCACCGTCCTTCAATATCATCCACGACTTTGCCAGGCGATCACTGCACTCAATGTCCGCCCTCGAGAAAAACGCACAAAGGGGATCCTTGGGAGGCCTACTCCCTTTTTCGTTCGCAGGCGTCTTTGCTGTTCTTGCTCTGTACATCGGAATAGGACCTTTCTCGCCCTACCTGCCGTTCGGACCATGGATCAGCCCAAAGATCAGCTTGAATACACCATACACGGGGAACGTGTCATCGTGTCCAGGTAGCAGTTTGTATCTCTCATCCAAGCAAATTGGTCCTAACGGACGTTGTAGGTTACGATTTAACCTCCGTTAAAACCTCTGAGCATGGCCTTGTCGCCAACCTCGTCCTCGCTGGTGAAGAATGTCACGCATATGGAGCTGATCATAAAAATCTCATAGTCGAAGTCACTTACGAAACCAATACACGGTATGAAAACAAAGTTCCGATGCGTGCGCAAACTAACCCCCTCCCGTTCTCTTAAACGACTGTAGCCTCCACGTAAATATCTACGATGCTGCAAAATCCCAGTTCACCATCCCGAATACTATAATGGAGTTACTCCTGGGGGCTTCTGAGACTTTTGCCCACTCGTCCGAGCTCGTGTTCAACTACGAAGCGTCACCGTTCTCGTTCTGGATTACCCGTCGTTCAGACCCTCGCGCATTCCCACTGTTCGATACGCGCATATCTTCGTTACCAAAGACACCAGTAGCGGCCGTGATCCCGGACATACCTTCTACGTCTTTGGATGGCTTCCCTCTAGTATTTGAGGACAGATACCTCCAGGTTTGCATCAGCTAACTTCCACGACAAGTCCTCTAAAGTGTTCGACAGCTTACTTCTGCACTTCCAATCGACACCAACATCTATGGCTTAGGCGAGGTCGTTACCAGCAGTGGGTTCAGGCGAGACACCGGGGGAACCTCTGGACGTGGATCCATCCAAACTATGTGGAACAGAGACAGCGCTGACCCGATCGACGAAAATATGTAAGTCTATCGTGTTTCTCTTCAGTGAATCCCATCATATCTGGTGCATTCTTCAAGGTATGGTAGCCACCCAGTCTATCTTGAACACCGTTTGAGTGGACATGGAATGACGCCTAGATCGCATGGCGTCTACTTACACAGGTAATTATCCCGTGTAATCCGTACTCGCAGTTGTTAACGCAGATCCCCAGCGCTGCGGGGTCCGATATTCTTTTGTTGACGCCCCCAAACTCACCAACCTCGCTGATCCAGTACAGAATGCTGGGTGGCACTCTTGACTTCTACTTTTTCTCTGGTCCAACCCCGTCTCAGGTGATTGAGCAATATAGCGAGGTCATCGGGAAGCCGGTGTGGCAAAACGCCTGGGCGTTTGGTTACCACCAGTGCCGGTGGGGTTACGAGGGTATATCGGAGTTGCGGGAGGTCGTTCGAAGGATGAAGGACTCGAAGATTCCTTTGGAAGGTTAGCCCGCACTTCTCCGACTCTCCTATCCGTATATGCTTACGTCTTTGAAGTGATATGGAGTGATATCGACCTTTACCATGCGTACCGCGACTTCACGACAGATCCGGTTAGGTACCCAGCTGAAGATATGAGAAACTTTATTTCCGAACTCGCGAGTGTTCCTGCGCTCGGTGACTGGATTTCGATTGATATCTATGCGATCGTAGACCGCAAACGAGCAACATTATGTACCGATCGTGGACGCGGCGATTCCCGTGTTAACCAACAAGACTGATATTGTAGGTGTGTGGCACACGTTTGGGGTGCTTCTCTGACGCCCGACGTCGTAGTATCCACCGTACGAGACCGGAAAGGATCTGTAAGCTAGCGGGCGGAGGGCGGGCAATGCCACACAACTAAGGCATCTTTTCAGGGATGTTTTCGTCAAGAACCCCGACGGGACAGAGCATATTGGCCAGGTAACTAGCCCATCCTCAGGCATGCGCGTACTGATGCGAATGAAACCCTTCAAGGTCTGGCCGGGATACACGGTATCGTATCACACTGACGCGATACGTCACCAACTCATTTCATAAAAACGTTTCGGTCAGGTTTTCCCTGATTGGTTTGCCTTAAAGGCGCAGCAGTGGTGGACAGGGCTGCTCTCCGATTGGTTCACCGCAGGCGTTCAGTTTTCAGGGATCTGGTTGGATATGAACGAAGTAAGCTCCTTCTGTGATGGTTCTTGGTCCGCACAATTCATTCTGGCATCCTTGATCCATGCTGATGAACGTTTCGCCGTAGTGGTACCGGCGCAGATTTGAGCAACACGAGTGTCCCGTTTTATCTCCCCGGGCATCCATACAACCCCGTGATAGATTACCCAGAAGGGTGGGAGTCTTCGTGTCTCATTTTGGCGTACATAACTGAATGTCTCAAGGTACAACGCAACGAGGTTTGGACCAAGTGGAAACATCACGGTTAATGGAACGCACACATACGATCCGTCCGTCCGCATCGATGGAGCAGGAAACAACGTTACCCCCGAACCTAGTGACAAACACCACGAAACTGGTCCTGCGTACTCTCTACATAATGGTACTAAATTTGTCCTTCACTCAGGCGGCTCTCTGATACTGACCCCCAGGAAATGGTCCACTCTCCTCCCTGACACTTGCGATAAATGCCACCCGTGCTTCTGGATTCAGCGAGTTGGACGTTCATAACCTCTGGGGTCTCATGAATTCCCAAGCCACGTTTCAAGCACTAATCGATATTCGGAAGGGGAAACGGCCTTTCATCATCAGTCGTTCGACGTTTGCTGGTTCAGGAATGTGGTCAGGACACTGGGTATGATACTTGCTTGATTTTCAGTGAAAATTTCGCCTGAATCTGAGGTAGCTTGGAGACAACTTCAGTAGATGGGAATACCTGCGATACAGCATCCAAGGTGTCTTGCAGTTCCAAATCTTCCAAATCCCATTTGTCGGCGCGGATACTTGTGGTTTCAGTGCGATTCAGTTTTATGCTTCGCTGCGACGTCTTTTGACCGGTCGCTTCTCTGCCCCATAGTTGGAAACACAGATGAAGAGTTGTGCAATCGCTGGATGACACTCTCTGCCTACCTTCCTTTCTTCAGGAACCACAACATCCTCTCGGCCATCTCCCAGGAACCGTATGTCTGGGATAGCGTTGCAGAAGCCTCGAGGGACAACATCGCTGTTCGGTACTCGCTGTTACCGTACTGGGTGAGTCTGTTGGGAAGCTTTCTGCCGACGGAACATACCGTGGTTTCTGACGTTTCTGAATGATGGTAATCTCAATCAAGTACACACTTTTCGCGGACGCTTCAAGATACGGAACTCCCCCCATTAAGGCGTTGTTCTACGAGTTCCCAAATGATCCCGAGCTCTTCACTGTCGATGAGCAATTCATGATTGGGAATGCTCTCCTCGTCACACCTGTCTTGCACCCAAACGTCACAACTGTCAAAGGTTCGAAATTTTCCTGTTTTTCATTTCCCTTCTCATGGTCAGCGCAACGACAGGTTGTTTCCCTGGTGCACGGTCCCTTACGTGGCGTGACTTTTCCACGCACGAGCGACTGTCAAACGCCAACCAAACACAGACCCTCACGGTTCCACTGGGGAAGATCGGGCTTCACATTCGATCTGGAACTGCAGTCTTCCTTCATCAAGCGGGGCACACGATCGCATCTACCCGACGTTCGGACCTCTCCTTGCTCGTTTCTCTGTCGCCAGGGACCGATGGTGTTGCTTACGGGAAGGTTTACCTTGATGACGGCGAGAGCTTGCCTCCAACCCTGTATCGGGAGGTCCGAATCTTCGCTGAGGGTGGGAGACTGGGCGGAAAAATACGGTTTGTCGGCGAGGGGACGTATATGTCTCAACAGAAACTGCAGAAGGTGACTATTCTGGTTAACGACGCCCGTGATAAGCAAGGGGCGGGTTCTGGTGTCACAGAGGTGCGGGTTGGAGATAGAACCTGCAAGTCGTGGACCTGGGATGGGAATCTCGGGAAACTGGTGGTAGAGAATACTGGGGTTGACCTGAATGGTTTGACCCTCGATACGATTAGCTGGTGGTGATGGTGGGTGGTGCATCTTCAACTTGTAGTGGTTCTGTGGCTGGAATCGTCGGGAGCAATAGATTAGACGTGTAAGGTACCTTCTGGATTTCCAAATTCCGTAAGGTCAGCTCGCCTCTTTCCCGCGCTTTCGGCGCGGTGGCAAGCGGCTTGCCCGACAAACCAACGTCGGTCAAGTCCACCGCTGGCCGCCCTCTGTTCATCTTCCTCTCCCACAGTCTCGTTCCCCTCGTCAGGCAATTACAGAGAGATTTCAAATCTCTGTTTCCATCCTCGGTTCCTCTCATCGCGACACCGCCAACAATCCTCTCGGTCAAGCCTTAATACCGCTTGCCGACGAGCAACTCCCCGAGAAACCGAGAAACCGATCCCTTCTCAACATGACGGTTCCTAACCTGGCGCGTTGGACGAGGTTTGCAGCCAAGGGCGGCATTGGGAAATGCACTGCAGTGCATGATTGCGTCGCACAGTCATCCGATGATCTCATGTTTTTAAAGGTGTGTTCTCTCGCCTTGGTCGCAAGTGCTGTCCAAATATCTAAGCCTCCGCTCATGTACAGGACGACGAGATTGTTGTTCTCATGCAATTGCAAGAGCAGCCTGATATATATTTGGTCGGTATTCATGTCCGCCGCCCAATCCTTCCTCTATATCTCAAACGGACCGTAGGGCTATTGTGAGGGTGTTGTTGGTAAATTCGAGGGTTCTCTCGTCAAGTTTCACGGGACACTTAAGCGACCGGTTCTCACCAAGCGAGTTTCTGGTCATCGGACTCCTAGTCCATCACATTTCCGTCCCCCATCAAACAGTCCAGGACCGTCACCATCACCCATACCCCAGGACGGGTTGCGGCCGTCTATTTCTCCAGCGTCTTCGTTGTCGTTAAGCGAAACCACACGTCCGGAAACCACACCCCCACCTACAGATGCAGACACAGAGTCTCACGACTTTGATGACGAGACGCTAGTACCACCATCGCTAGCCTCGTATTCGCCCGCCTCCTCCGCAATTGAATCAGCACCCGCAACGCCTGCTGATTTTGGTTCCAATCACAACACTCAAGACGTGGAATCCGAACCACGTTTAGGTGGTAGTCCCAGTTCCCTAGAGAACCCAACATTCGACGATACCAAAGACTTGGATTCATCCTTTGTCCCATCAGAACAGAGCACAAGACTATCAATGGCAACAGTTGATGGAACCGAGGGCATAGGGCTGTCCCTTTTACAAAACTTTATGGGTTCTGGGGGTGGAGATGATTCCGATGCCAGTAGCGACACCGACATGGCTGGTTATGCCCGTCAGGGATCTCCAAACTCCACCGTTGATGACCACGGTCTAAATTATGACTCAACCCCACCGCGATCTGTAGACGGTCATCATCCAGCCCCTCAGCCTGAATCCTCTCCCGGTTCACCCATGAGCCCAGAATCCCGCGTTTCGCGGGTTTCATCTCACCCTTCCGAGTATTCGGATCAAGGAGGAGAAGAATGGGAGGGTGCTTCAGACATCTACGACGATTATCGCTACTCCCGATTTTCGATCGCATCCAAGATGTCCAGGTTTTCGAGAGGATCGATGAAAGCCCCACCCCCGATCCCTCTCTCCGGTCAGCCTCCTAGTTTCGAACAGGAAGTTGCTGCCAAACGTCCAGCTCCCCTCGACCTGGATGCGCGGTCACCGCTTCTTCATACTACGTTTGGTACCCCACCCAGCTCTGCAGGTGAACACACCGCGACATCCTCTATTTCCTCTCAGCCGAGCACCGCCGGGATAGCGACCGCCATCAGACACCGGTTGGAGAGCGAGAGGAGCCCTGAAGTTCCCACCACCACAGATATGCATTTGACTCCTGCCCGTGAGGGAGAAATAGTTATTTCTGATGATGAAGAGGGCCCTGAGGTCAATCCCACCGACGACTCACCCCGTCCGTCCTCTCCTACAGAAACCGGGAACGAAACTTTCGATTCAACGGCCTCATGCCAAAGTACAGGAGACGACAGCCTTGTCACGGATGAAACTGTCTTTCTTGTTCATCAACTTCCGGAAACGCAACCTTTAAGACTCCAAAGGACCCCCACTTCACCACCCCCACAAGAAACACACCCAGCGCCTTCTCCCCAGCCACTCACTATCGCTCAGCCTCGGCCAGGCAAACCATCTGCATTCGACTTTGGTTCCTCCCGAACGAGTATGTTTCTTCCCCACCCAGGTGCACCAAAAGCACCAGGGACGGCACCAGTTGGACCCTTGTATGGACGTACGCAATCACCACCTTGGGTCCCTGACCCAACACATCCTCAAACATCCCTCATCCAGCTATTACACGTCGCGGCTACCACACAGACGTATCCTAATGGGGCTCCACGGAAGATGACCATCTACGGCAAATGCGAGATCGACCTAGCGAGTGCAATTGGCCCAGTGCCATTAACCTTTTCGCTGGAGCCGCCGATTTCTGTTCCTGCTAACAGGATTGTACCACATCGGTCACAAAGTAGCGACTCCAACCCAACCCCTCCCTCTTCCCAACCTTCCACCCCAACCAACCAGTCTTTCCATCTAAGCTCGTCACCCGAACTGGCTGGCACGGGTCCAAACTCAGGGACCATCCCGAGGCCGAACTTCTTCCCACAACAGCCCCAGATCCGTCCACGGTCGAGGTCATTCTCAGGGTTCGATTCCACGTCACCACAAGTCAGTCTGAACCTCAGGACCCCGGAGTGAGTAACCCAGGGAACGTGTTCTGTCCAACTGATCTGACTTTATATGAAGGAGTGACTCAAAGCAACAGAATACCCAAAGTAAGAAATCACAACCCAAGACTGACTCAGATGAGCCTCCCCGCCCAGTCTCTTCGCGTCGTCCGAACACCATGAACCGACCCGTTCATAAGCCATCACCCCTCTCGCTACCACAAAACAGCATCAGTAGTGACATGTCTACCGATACAACTGCCGATAAACTCAAACCCTTCTTGTCGGTCACTACGACCTCGTTCCCGAGTCCTGTCAGCCTGCACTCGTTAAGTTCGTCCCCTCTTGCGACAAGCCCAGCTTTGAGCGTCCCTACGGTGCTCAGACAGGCAGTTTCAAGCATCCAGCTGCGCACACCGAGCACAATTTCGACTGCTACGCTGCTTTCTCAAGAGTCCGCATCATCAGTTTCGCAAGGAACGGATGTCGCTGGTGGTGAAACATTGCCAAATCCTGCAGAGACTGTTCATCCGTCTGTCCTGCTTGATGAACCTCGCCCATCGACGTCATCGTCCGAGAGTTCGATGAAACAGGGGATGGCTGACAGGATTACATTGAAATCCCCCAATAAACGATCCTCCTTCGATACCGACGTTTCGCGAACCAGTGAAAACCGATCGACCTCCGTGGTTTCCCCCTCGCTTCATTCGACATCCCCTCCACCAGGTGCACTCAGATCCACGTCACTTCGTTCGAAACTCTCGAAAACTGCAATCCTAGCGAAAACATCCGGGTTGGATGTTCTGAGCGAGATCCAATCACCGACTACTTCCATCTCAGGCATGGAGACCGTCCAAGTCCAACACATGGATTTCGAACTCGTAAAACCGTCCTTCCCTCGCACCCTTTCACCTCGATCAAGTCTGGAATCCTATTCCCCTCAGCAACCTGAAAACGATCACCAGGCAAGTCTGGTTCGGCAAGACGCCGTAACCCTCTTGCGCGCAGAAAGCCCCTCTTCATTCCTATCTTCCGGAATTTCAGAGAGGGACTCGGCCGCCTTGAATAGGAGACCTTCCCCTTCGTCAATCGCTCAGTCCGATGTATCATCGCAGTCTGACATTGACGCGCACAGGAATAGAGAACTCAAATGGATTTCGCTGATGTCTGCTCTCGATCCGACGCAGGCAAGGAAGAGTAAGAAGGCAAAGAAGCTGTTATTGAACGGAGTCCCTGCTTCGGTCCGATATCAAGTGTGGGCGCACCTTGCAGATTGCAAGGGCAAGCGCATGAACGGGTTGTATCCACAACTGGTCAAGAGGGGTGCAGTTCCGGCGACTCCTGCGATTGTCCGCGATAGCGCGGACAGATTCGGGGACCAACCGCAGGGGAAGGATGGAAGCATTGTCTCTGTTCTGCAGGCTTATTTAACCATGGTGCCCGATGTACAATACCACACTGGTTGGTTTCCTTTTCCAGTTCTTACCATCCTTCATTCACAACCTTTGCCTCTAGCTCTCACTTACATCGTCGGTCAGCTCTTGGCTCAGTCCCCAGAGGAGGATGCTTTCTGGATCTTTATCTCAATAATGGACTCCTACCTCCGACCATATTTCTCGTCGAATGTCGCGCAATTAGATCTCGATGCGACCTTGTTCGCTAGAGCTCTGGAAGTAAACGATGCACCGCTCGCGAGAAGGATACTCGTTGACATGTCAATACCTGCGTTGACAATATGCCGACAATGGTACATAACACTCCGATGGGTTTTCCATGACTGCATTAACGTGAACAAACAGGTTCTGCTCCCTATTTTACGACTCCATCCCTGCAGAGTATCATCTGCGAGTCTGGGACGTATTTTTATTTGAGGGTATGTGCCTTAAAGCGTCCAAACTCACGATGGTTCTCACGACAATGAACCGTTAGGAGTCCCGTTCTTGTTCCGCGTTGGTCTGGCGCTATTCACATGCTGCCGACGCCCGCTGTTGGAGGCTCAAAGCCGGGACAGTGCGCTTTCCATCTTATCCCACATTCCATCTCGATTTCTGCCGTCGAATGCAGACGCGTTGATTGAATTGGCGATGTCCAAGAAGTTGAAGGACGATGATATTCGTAAAGCCCGCAGCAAAGTGGAAACACAGAAGAAACGGCCCACGTCGACTCGCTTATTCAAGTCTTCCACGAATCCAGGTGCCCCTATCTCGCTACCCCGAGGGTGATAACCCCGTGACGTTCATTTTAGTTATTGTGATGTTTCCACATTGCTTTCTTGTTTATTCTGCGTTCCTTCGAGGTTGTTATTTACCTGTAGGACGTTCTCTCTCGCATATATACTCAGTACCCGTAGGTAATTCCGTACCCTCCAGCTCCGCCTACTTAGTAATAACGTAATGGCCAACCTCCCGTGATTCGCTTTTGCCGTTTCAAATGTTCGTCGCCGGTTAATTGTATGCTCGTGTTGTTGAGAAACTTCTCTGGATCTCCGCTACCTAAGGTGGTCACTATCGAAGATTGAGACACGTATAACCTGGCTTCGGTGTGTAGGTAGGTTGTACCGGACATTGGCAGTTTTACCCTGAAGGGGCACGGAAGCGCACGATTTTTGGACTTCATCAACCAACCGAATAGGTAATCTCCCCAAACCTCCCCGTATCCTGGTGCATTCAATCTCCACCCGGTGCCCACAATTGGATGGGGTTGAATGATCTACCAAGTAATCTTGCCGACACCTGTGGTGCATCGCACGAACTATGATCGTGGTACGAGCGCGGTTACGGAAGAGGGATACTGTTCCAGATCGTAAGTACGTCAGTCAGACGTTGGTGAGTTATGGTGAGCGTTTGGGACATTATGGGACGTAGAGGATTTGCGCACTGGCGCGTTTGCCTTGATTGGGAGAGAAAATTAACACGGGAAAGCGAATGCCCAGAAGTACAAATCCCACCTCTATGACGGGATTTTCACGTCCAGATGCCGGTTGGATTATATCACATTCGGGGGTCCACCATGGACCGCCGTCAAATTGAGGAATTAGGTTCCGGTCTCCCTGGAATTTCGCGAGTGGTTGGGTAAATGGTAGGTTATTTCCATCTCAGCAACTCTTGAAGTGAAAAATAACCGGGGCACCAATTGTACGACGAACAACCTCCGGATTCGGAGTCGTGATCGCTTCCAAGGAACCCCCATAGGATAGCACCTTCCGCAAGGTGGCCTGAGTAGACCTATCAGAGACCTCGTGGCCCTGCTCCGCCGCCGACAAAAATGGAACGGTGGGAAAGATCGCAACGACTGGGGATGAGTATGAGTGAACGAACGACGTTTGGTCACTGAAAAACATCAGGGGATGATCATTACTGGATAATACAAGGAGTGGGTCAACGGGGTACCGGCAAGAATACCACCGGTTTTCATTGATAGGAATGTGGAGGTACATCGTGGTTCGACTTCCGATCCCGTGGATGATATCTGTAGGAGAAAAACGGGGGAGTTTGTGAGGGAGATATTAGATCAGAGTCAAGTGCGGGGAATATGTATAAGGAACGAATACGATTACAGGAAAGGCTTGGAAGTGTGCGTCTGATTGTGAGACAACTTCTTGGTATTATGTTCGCCCTGTGTGATTCCGAGTCGCACCCCTGACAATTCAAGAGGCGGGTGAGGATGAAACAAGATGTCGATTGTCGTGGGTCATCCACCCACGGCCCCAAAGCCTAGATCCATCATCAAGGGCGATGGTGGTCGCGATACCATCCTCCACGATTCGTGATTGCTGGAAGGATGAACAACGTGATCAAGTTTCCTTCATCGGTCTTTACGTAGAGCCGAGGCGAAGATCTTTGATTTACGGGATGTGTTGGTCGAGTTGATGACGCCGAGGGGGTATGATAGAATATTTCGTCCATGTTCAGGGGCGGGGTGAGACATGTGGTCGAAGGTCGATGCCGACACAGGTTCCATACCAGAGCATGCCAGTCGGAGAAGCGAGAAAGGACTCTGGAAGGTTGCACCCGGAGAACCAGAGCCCCGCACAGCGAGGTCGAGTGAGACAAGTGGTTGAGAAATATGGCCGAGGGTTTTTGGAGGTGTGCAAGAGAACGGCAACTTGGGGTATCCGCAGAGTTGGGGTGACGGTGGGTTACCAACGCGGCAGGGCTCAGAAAGTCAAGCATCCGGTCGGAGGACGAAGGCCGGAGTGCTTTTCCTGTGTTTCAACCCAGAGATGGGTCTCCAAATCTGTGGTATTGAGGAGAGCAAAGAGACGGACGTGCCGACGAACACCGCGTTGTCCGTGTGACTCTCAGCAACGACCACGACCGAAACACGATCCACTACCGCTCCTCTAGACGACAGCTAGCTTTGTCGGTCGTCGTCCACGTTGGGCGACGTCGAAGGCGTAGAGAGACGAGTATCAAATTAATTTCCGTCACCCACGACCAATTACGACAACTCGGCACATCGAGCCGCTGAAATTCCCAGCTTATCGACGGCGACGGCGACAACAACGGCATCCGCGACGACCGCGAACGTGAGTACACGCCTCTATTGCTCTGCATGCTCACCGAACTGGGCGAGAAATCCTGCCACATTAGCACGTAATCTGACCTCGAAACGATGTCCTCCAACAAGTCCCGCCATTCTCCGTCAAACTCCTCCCCAACACCGTCCACCTCGTACTCGTCATCCAAACTTCCAAAGTTCCTGCAGAAAGCGAACCGGGACAGATCCAAGTCGTTGGCCGACTCGACCACCAGTTCCAACTCCAACTCGTTAGCAAGCACTTCGTCCTCCCCCATAACAACCACCCCTCCTCAAACCCCTCCACCAAATAAGAAGCCTGCATCAAGAACACCGGGCAGACGGAGCCCTACGATCAAGCCCAGCGACCCATCCCAACTGCGGAATAGCGAGGTGATCGAGGACGAGGACATCGTCGATGAACCCCCCGTCATCGTTGAACCCTCCGCCTCGTCTCGCCAACGGATACGCCAAGAACGCCCTATACCCGACGTGAGCGGACTATATCAGGGCGCTCCAAACCCAAAAATTAGCGATCTCCCCGCCCGCCTCTCTGGCTGGTTCTCCCACACCTTCAGCACATCCTCCAACGATCTCACCCTCCCCGTAATTCTTTCCCAACCGCAGCACATACCCGGTCCCTCGACCTTACCGGTCGGTTCTCCAAAGGGAAAGGGCACAAGTTCCCTGCTGATAGCGGCGAAACACGGTAAAGGTCATTTGGACAAGGCTATGCGGTACCTGTTGGATAGCGACTCGACTCCTGACAGATGCATGGACCCGATATGGTTATTGGGTCTTAAACATCCCGGTTACGAACCCCCAGAACCCGCTCCTCCTTTGGCCGTTGCGCACTCTTTTTCGACTCCCATCCGAAGAGGATCGGCAGACTCACGAAGGTCGCCAGGATCAGCAAGTGGCCTCCGATCACCTTCTGATAACCAACTATCCTCCTCCCTTTCATCTTCTACCAGTAGCAAGCACAATCCCGGAGCGAACTGGCCACCTGTTTTCTATGAAGATTTCACCTCCAGGATTTGGCTAACCTACCGATCGCAGTTCGCCCCGATTAGGGATACCACTCTCGCTGCCCTTTCGTACGATCCAAACGATCCTTTGTGCGGGCCTCCACCGAGCCCGCCAAGTAAAAAATGGTTCGGGTTGGCTGAGAAAGGATGGACCAGTGATGCTGGATGGGGCTGTATGTTGCGGACCGGCCAGAGTTTGTTGGCGAATACTCTCCTACACCTCCATTTGGGACGGGGCAAGTCTGTTCCTCTGGTTCTCCGAACAATTCCTGATTGCCTATATAGATTGGCGGAAGCCTCCATACCCAGTGCAGACAGCCGATTATGCGACATATATTCAGTTAATAACATGGTTCTTGGACTCCCCCTCACCATTGTGTCCATTCAGTGTCCACCGGATGGCGCTGGCTGGGAAAGATCTTGGGAAAGAAGTCGGACAATGGTTTGGTCCCAGCACAGCTGCTGGTGCTATCAAGTACGTGAACACATTCTAACTCACATCCACCTCGCTTACGGAGTCCTGGAATCCAGGGCGCTTGTACACGCATTCCCAAAATCCGAACTTGGGGTCTCGGTCGCTGCAGACTCAGTCATCTATCAATCCGACGTGTACGCTGCCTCCCATAACCCAATCGGGTCACCCAAGAGACATACTAGGAAATCGTGGGGTAACAGGGGTGTATTAGTGTTGATTGGCACAAGATTGGGTATTGGCGGTGTGAATCCCGTGTATTACGAAGCCATAAAGGCGAGTTCTTTGCAATGCGGGTCGCGCCCGACTCGATATTACGTGGTCACATTGGTGCTAACCTTCCCCTCGCCTCTCAGGAAATCTATACTTGGCCTCAATCTGTTGGGATCGCGGGTGGTAGACCATCCTCCTCGTACTACTTCGTCGGCTCTCAGGCAGACAACCTCTTCTATCTAGACCCCCATCACGCCCGACCCACCATCCCTCTGCGACCTCCACCTGGGGAGTTTGAAGATGACCATAACGGAATCACAGAACCTTTGAGCACCAACCGCCCTTCATCACCCATTCCCCGAAAGTCAGGTGGCCATACCCGTTCTCCGACGTCGCCACCCCGCTCCGGAGCCGGTAGTACCAGCGGGAGGCGGTCATCACATTACCAGGCTTCTCTTTCGTCTTCCAGTTCTTCACACTCCCACAGCCGTTGGCAATCCGACATGGACGATCGCGAGCTTGGGATGTCTCCTCGCTCACTGCTGTCGGGCATCGAAGAGGACCTGGATTCACTTCAACAACATCACGTAAATGCGTATAGTGCAGCGGAGTTGAAGACTTTCCACTGCGATCGGGTGAGGAAGATGCCGCTGAGTGGGCTGGACCCAAGTATGCTGATCGGGTTTTTCTGTCGGGATGAGAGTGATTGGAAGGATTTCAGAAGGAAGGTTGAGGAGGTCAGCACCATGGTGGAGCATTCATATCCGCTCGACTAGTTACTGAGAATCTCTCCTACAGCTTGGGAAGAAACACAAGATCTTCCTCTCGATCAACGACGAACCACCAAGCTGGCCTTCGGATAGTGACTCTAACCTAGACCTTGAATCTCTCTCGGACCCTGAGATGGACCTAGAAGAACCAGAAGACAGCGGCGACGATTTCTCGCTCGACGGCGAAGAAGAAACAAGATCTCGATCTCGTTCCATACGATCTACCGGTTCGCGCTCACCATCAATGTCGTCCACAGCCTCGACTTCTACATCTGAAAGCACGAGCCTCAAGGGCAATAATGCAAGGGAGACCGGTGAGGATCTCCAGACGAACGGAGAGGGGAAAAGGAGTTCTGAGGTTGACACAGAAGAAGATCCGATTTGTCCCATCACTCCCCATGCAGCGACATTCACCGAACAAACCATCGTACGGGCAGCTAAAGTTAAAGGGAAGGAAAAAACGATCCCGGGAGGATTCGGAGACGACGACGACGATGATGATGACGATGACGACGATGACGAAGATTTGGGTGTCGAGGGAGGGGGGGATATCGAGGACGATTGGGTTGATTCGGGGTTGATCACTCCCCCTTCAATTTTGTCGTCGAGCAAGTCGGAAGTGGAAGTGACGAAAGCGGAGTCCGCGGCGAGTGACGAGGGAGCTGGCTCCAAATCTAACTCCAAGTCAGGGTCAAAACACAGGGATAGGGAGAGGGAGAGGGAGAAGCAGCCATCTAAATCCAAACCGAGGCGGCCAGATACAACCTCAAAGACCGTACCGATCGTCGAGACGACCACCGCGGTGACCATGGCTCAACATTATCCTTTCCCATCGTCCACCACAGGGGAGGTCGAGACGGAAGATGAAAGAAAGAAAGATGGCGGGAGACGGATACCACAGATGAGGACGACCAAGGCGAGGGATGGAGGAAGGACGCAAAGCGGTGGTGTGAGGGGGGTCTTACTGACGGATGATGGGGATGATTTCTGACCAAGTTTCACCTCCTCTTCCTTAGCGGCAAGTCACCCACCTAACTTCTTGGCTGAATTTACCTTCCTTACCTTGCTTGCTTCTGGCAGATCCCTCCAACCCATCTCCGGATGACCCTCGGAGGCTCTGGGTGACCTCGCTCATTTGTGCGAGATCGTTCACCTTTCGACTTCTCGGACCGTTCCTCTAGACACAACTCCGATCTGCGCGTTGCTTGTTGTTTGTCTGTCTTGTGGATTATCGTCGGCTCCCCAACGTCCAGTCCACAAGTCAAGCTCGCATCAATTCCGTTCTCCATTTCCGTTGCTTCCTGGGCTATGTTAGGTTCTCCCCTACTTCGGATTCTCCTACCTTTGGCGAAATTTATACTCTCACTCATATTGTAGCACCCCCTTTCCGTCCTCACTGGATCATCAGGGAGGTTTTCACGAATCGACAACATTGTCCACATTCACTATAACTTTCTTCCTGTTTTGTTTCCCCTACATTCCGTTGTATCATCCATTGTTCTCTGTCTACAATTTTGTCTGTCCTACTCCTACTTGTTTCCCATGTCTGAGTTATCTTTGTATTCCGTAAATTTTTCCACCTCTGGGACTGCCTGAGTCTCACAGACACTCGCCTGATGCGCTTGGCCGAAAGCCCAAGCTTTGAATGAGTCTCTAAACTTTAGCGCCCAGTCGCTCTTGGAGTTGAAGCGCCGAAGGATCGAATGTATCACGTGTCCGAGCGTCAACTCTTTAAAGGCCCCCCGGTCACTTGCAAGAGTCAACACCAAGTTTCGGTCTGGACAACGACGGCAGTGACGACGGCGACGCGTCTGATGCGTTCAGTTGCCTCAAATTTCTCCTTCCGAACCTATCCCCTTCCTCTTTTGAATAAGGATCGCTTGTCCAGACGGTGTTATCATCTTTTGTCTCCGTTCTCCGTTGCCGAACCCTGTTTGCCAATCCCCCCCCTCTCTCTCCTCCAACACATCACAACAAACAAATCCTGAGATGGAGCTGGAGCAGACTAGCAAGTTATCTGCTTCCGTCCGAAAGGTCGGCCGTGCTTTTACCTCCGTTTATGAAGTCTCCGTATTCTCAGCCTTCAACGTTTTGAAGGATGCCAAACGAGTCGAACCAGGGCCGACGGTATCGATTGCTGACAACCTCTCATGCACGGACGATGTTGAATATACACAGCGTACCCCGACGATCGAAGATGACGCTAGGATGGTACGCCCACTGACGCCGCCTCCCAATTGTTCGCCTCGTCTGACCCTCGCCACGGCACAGTCTAGCCCTCTATCACTCACTTCCTCCTCCGCCAGTACCCTTCCTCAGCAGCCCCGTCATCACAATGGTGCATTCAGCCTCGTCACTACCGATGACGACTTTTCTTCTCGCGAGAGTCCTCCGGAGCTCGAGATGGCAAGTCTCAAACGTCTTCCGGCCAAGAATCGTGCTCGTTTATCTCGAAAAATATCCGAGTACGTGTCCACTAGTACATCTCCCGTGAGTTTGTGCAGCCGTGTTTGCGTACGAAAAGTTGACTGACTATCATGATCAATTAGCCACCATCTTCATCTATGCCTATGCCGAGGGTGCGCGTAGAAGTCCACCCTTTTCCTGATTCAGCCAAGGGCGCAGCATCCAAATCCTTGTCTGTAGTGCGGCCTCACCCCCGATCTAGTCAATCCTCCATCTCTAATAACCAAAAACGTCCCCTTTTGAAGAACCGGAGGACTCGGCAACATCCCTCTCTTGATACTAGCACAGTCTCGGATCCCAAGTCACTACATCGACTCTCCTTGTCTACCCCCCCTATTAAGACTCCAGCTTCGCCAGTAGACCGCGATAGCCTGTCTACTCTTGAATATGATCTTGACAGAGATCCTACACAAGAAGCCTACGACTTCCCTGATCAGTTCCGCGAACGATCCCCCTTTTCTGCTGTCTTGTCGGCAAGGTTCATTCATGCCCATCTGTTCGAGAGGCTTTCGGATTCGGCCCAGAACGATGAACCCACGGATAGCGAAGCCGACCCCGTGACCGAATTCATCGAACCGGCAGCCCTGGGCTCTGTGGGTTCACACGATGCAGCCAGCCCATCATATACCCTCGACTCAGCGGCCGCACTTGCAAACCCGGACCCTACGCCCGCACCCGGATATGGTGACTTCGACTTAGAAGGGACTGTTCACATCGCGGACCCATTCACCGTCCCAAGCATGGATGACGTCATTAACCACCAACCATGGGGGCCCGACGCTGAAACCATGATAGATCCTTCTATCCTTGGTGGTGCCGCGGCTTTCCCTGGGCCTAGTTCTCCATCCCCTGATCCTACGACGTTTCGCGACTTTCACTCGTGGAAGAGGGCCCATACACCTTCACCGTCTCTCGCCCAGCCTGCCTTAACGATTCGAGTTCCCTCCTGTACCTTCACCTCGACGTCCGAGTCGAACTCTGCGTACACTCCTGGTCGTGCTGAGGGTAGTTCAGGGGGAGGGAAGGCCAAGTTCTACAAAAAAGGTACTCTACAGACCCCCCCACACCTGTCCAACTCCCAGCGTCCAAGGAGTTCGTCCGCGAAAACGTCTGAAAGCGTTCAAATTAGTCGTCAACCATCTCCAAGCCAAACGATATCCGCGGGGTCTCCTCTGACTGAGCTCACTGCCTCGGATTTTCTTACAAATGGCGTTATGTCTACATCCTCCATTGTGACACCCAATGCAGTTGACGAGGATGCCACGGTTATCGGCAGTGGCTCCGGCACTCCACTTCATGCGAATAGCATCAACAAAGTCACCTCAATAAAGCAGAAGAGCAGCACCGACGAGAAGGGACCTTACCGTATTGTCGCAGTGAATGAGGTCGCCTATTGTCACCAGTGCCGACGCGCTACACCGCACCCAAAGATGCACTGCCGCGCCTGTGCAAAGCTCTACTGTATCATGTGTATCGTTAAAAGGTGCGCCCCTCCGTGTCGATTTCAAGTTCCCCCACGGTTAAGCCGCACTCTATTTACTAAACTAGATACCACGATATCGAGTTCCACCAGTTTAAGAAGGACTTTGATTGTCCTTCCTGCCTCGGTACCTGCAACTGCACCGCCTGCTGCGACAAGAGAAAGGAAGTTTATATCACGAC
>Ga0307514_10001612_pt1 | contig 26428 bp, 29 predicted proteins | sample 16_EM_MG_FD_203088 | JGI IMG/M metagenome (GOLD analysis project Ga0307514, IMG submission 203088) | Populus trichocarpa ectomycorrhiza microbial communities from riparian zone in the Pacific Northwest, United States - 16_EM | ecosystem: Host-associated > Plants > Roots > Unclassified | place... | reverse complement strand
GGTGGGTTGTTTTTAATTTGAGTTCTTGTGGTTTATACTTGCCACTATCAGCCACTCAGCCACTCAGCCACAGAATTCTGACCAATAAGAATCGAAAAAGACACATTCCATATGCTTATATGAATAACAATAGTCGCCATAATAGTCGCTTGTTGCGCATGTGGCGTACTGCGAACTGAGATTGCACTAGGCTTGAATTTTCATACCAATCAGTGCAGCTATCGAGATTGTACAGGGATTTCCTCGCTATCACTTGTATAACTGTACAGACAGCAAGTGCTGGATTGGCCAACGGTGTCTCTTTTGGCATGTGCTTTACTCCTCCGAAGGGTAGTCTGAGTTCTCTACGCAGTTAATGACAGTCATCCGAGTTTTTTAGAAAATGGGTATCATTCAAGTCACATGTACATCTATTATCCACGTCCTCCGCCTCCAAGCTCCTTCATATACGCAACTACCACTCCCTGCAGTACCGCAATCAATGCAAAAACCGCGCCCGCAACTCCAAATCCCAACTCCACCTTACGGGTCAATGCTCCCACTAATATCCCAATCACGCACGCAACAACGGCCGTAACCAGCAGTAAAAGCAACATAACCGACTTGTTAATACTAGTTCGGATAACCAACGTCTTCATTGGCAGTATTTTGTTACCCTCCGAGTTTTGGGTGTTGCCCTCTATCTTGAAGTCCGTGAAATCGGGGGAGCGGTCAAGAGTCTCGGGGTCATGGAAGGCTTGTGTAAGCCATGGATTTGCTATATTTTCTCGCAGGTTGATCGCGAGTGGGATTTGTCTTTCGAGGTCGCTGCCGTTGATCTGTGTTGCATGTGAGCGGTCATGCTTGCGGTTGGACGAAAGTGGGATACTTACGGGGTCGACAATGGCAGTCTCGATAACCTCTTTCAAGAAGAATCCAAAGAAGCGGGAAGGACGCACTATTTCCTTCGCTTTTGCTCGCAGCTTTCTCATAACGATAGGGCCAGGGTCATGCTCTGTTAGGTCGAATTCGTGGAGCGTCGCACAGCCGTTGCGGGCTTGGAAGGCGATTCTATATTGGCTGGAGATGTTGGGAGTGGATAGCATAGGGGTGGAAGGAGGTGATGGCGTCGCGTTGCATACACTTTTGGATGTACGACTTGAATTGTCTTCGGTTGGTAACTGAAGCACAGGTAATGACCGGTCGATATCCCGCTTCTTATGCCTGCTGAATGCTGTACACGCCGCGGATGTTTGTCAGCTTCAGGCAATTCGTTCATTGGGGTTATCAATACTAACCGCTTCTAACTGCACCTGCTTTTACGCTTATCCCTTTGAGCGTTGTTGATGGCGAAAACCCATGCCCTGGCTTTGCCGATGCTGGCTGTTGTTGCATGTTTACGTTTTTCTCGTTAGAAACACCCTGGGGATAGTGTGGGAGAGCCTATGTCTGATGTCTTTAGTGATGTTATGTATTGTCCAGGGCTGTCTTGCAACGGTTGTAGTCGCTGGATGAATTCATGGCCGGTCAGTTACGAATTCAAATCTCAACTCCGTTAAGCATACCTGGTTAAGTCACCTCTTGGGGGCTTGGGCTTAGATGTTTCCGGTTTTCTGTGCTTGTTTCGATATATTGCCGGTATTCGTCTTGTTTCTAGACTTCGATGCTGCAGATAGTGTGGTGCGTTTCGCTGGTAAGCCTGACTCGGGGCGTGTTGGTGGTGGTAGGGGTATGATCGGCTGAACGGACTCACAGCAGTCAGTCATCCCGTATATTTCAGACGGGCGTAGAGTAGATAGGAAAATGTGTCAATGATGACCATAACACACGATACGTAGCCATGTCTATCGGGAACATTAAAGTAGATATGTGTACGAACCCAAAGGTTTTAAGAGGAAACCTGGGAAGCGCTTTGGACGGGCTAATCGTTTGTGCGAGTGATTGTCGTAACTATGTTCGTTCCAATAATGTTCAAGGGGATAAACTTGACGGGGTCGGCTACTTATAACTACATCTTCCTGCGGCCCAACAGAGATGCTCACCATATCGGGTAGATTTCTGCCTCTCGACACGCAACATATCATTGGTGGCAGTGTCTACCAGCTAGGGATCTTGGCGCATACGGAGCTGACACCGAAGGATGTTGATTGGTGTGCTCGGCGCAAGGGCATTGTGCACACTGACACTGAAGGATGTTGATTGGTGTGCTCAGCGCAGGGGCATTGCGCACACAAGGTGCAAGAGGTTCGCACGCTAAATTCTTGCTTTGCCGGCCCCCAGGATTCCCAGCTCTGAGTGAAAACTGTCCAAAACGACGAACTTTTTGCAAAGAGCCTCAGTGCTGAAGAGCCGCAGTGCAGAGATTGGCAATTACGTGGGTTGCCATTTTCAGTATAGTTCTTTTGACGTCGTGTCTTTTAGTTCCTCATTTCTCTTCTCTCTTTAGAACTTAGACAATCGACGAGTTTCCATCACCACCGCTACGCGCACGTGTCAATAGCCGACCTCAACATCAAAACCCAAAATCTCGCGATAATCTGGTTACAGTGATTCACGCATAAACGCTCGAGATGCTATTAACGACTGCATAAGTGCATATATTATTACTCAATTCTGTTCCTTTGCGTAACTAATAATACAACTTTCTTTCCTTTGTCAAAATGATGTATGTAATTGATGGTCTTGGGTTGTTGCTGTGATAGGTGATGTTATTTTGGCATAGATCTGGTGTTATCGATTGGAATACTATATCATATTCGGATTCGACTTGTAGTTGTAGTTGCCGGACTTCATTAGCATGTGAATCGGCCCTAGGATCAGCCTCGTGCGCCTGCTCGAAAGAAAGTGCTAATAGCCAAGGTTTCCGTTTCTCAATCCACCCGTTAATCGTACTGTAACAATTTCTAGATTAGTACCGACCACAAAAGAGCTATTAAAGTATCCAGTTAGAGAATTACTTCCAAGCTCTTGCCTTTGTAACAACGATCTGTTTGGTCGAGTCGAATCATATGTGGTATTGTGAATTAGTGGTGCCTGATTTTCCTTTTTTTGCCGTCTTATGGTGCTTCTCTATTTCGTCCCAAATTCGGCCGTCTACGAACGACCACGAGGTGCACATCTCATTCTGGAAGCAGATGAAGGAGCGATTACGAAGTTGGAAGTGTTCCGAGATTTGCTGCGATCCAGGGATCCAACCAGTTCTGGGCGACGGTAGTCTTTCGGGGGCCGACATTGTCGTCCGGTCCTGGGCTTGTTATCGGCGGGCTGGTCCTCCCGGGACTAGTGTCGGCCCTAGAGTGTTATATAGGTACTTATAGGGGTCTGGCAGTGGTTCCATGTGGTGTGCCTTAAAAGTAGCAGTGGTGCGTTCGAGTAAAAAATATTGCATAAAAAAACCATGATTTCCACCGCTTCCCAAAATTCGCTTCTGAATGTCATGAGACATCGAGACATCGGGATTCTGTGGGTATATAGTCCATGAACCATTTTTCCGGACTTAAAGAGTCCACAACCCTCCACCCCGAAGATCATAATCCAGAGTGTTGCCCGGACGGGGCGACTATCGCGATGTCTGCTGCCATTCGGTACCGGTGACGGTGGCTCCGTACATTTTCGTTATAACTCTTTGTTGAGCTGGTAGTTCGCGACTTCGGCTTCCAGTCAACGTTACCGTTCGGGTGCGCCAAAACGTCAAGCATTGGAGCGTCAATCTCATCCTCTTCAAGACTGAATTCTACTGATGATGGGTGTCTAACGAAAACTTGGTGCCGTTCGATTCAGGTGCTCCTTTCTTCGTAAACGTCCAAGTGCACCAGCACTGTATCGATGTCTTCGATAGGCCAAATCCACATCATCCGCAAGAACCTAGTGATTGTGATCGACATCCTCGGGTTCTGGCGTTCACTCCCGGTCTCTATTTGACCATCTCCAAGCCATCTATGAGGGCAAAATGTCAGTCCGCGAAAGTTATCAGCTTCTGACAAGCGTTAGACGCAGAACCGGGAATGTCTTGCGCCTGATTAGGGCTACTACCTGTTCGTTGTTGGGTGGGTTTGATTTTAATATTTTGACGTGCGATTCGCAGTGCCTGAGGAGTTTTCTCAACTAGTAGACTTGCTATTGGGAGAACCCGACCGGTTAAGTAGGAGGAAATATATGTATTGGAACAACTTCAACTGTCTAAATACCTTTTAGGAGGTCAGCATTGGTTCGAATAATGGGGGCGAGGTGAACTTACTTCAGGAGTAATCAAAACAGGCCTGTGTTAGGAAAAAAGATAATGCACAAGTATCAAACGAGAGCGCAAGAACAGGATATACTTGGAAACATAAATCACGGTTCTGTTGCTCTCCACACTAACACACAAAGAAAACACCCGAGAGTCGAGAAAATAACAACCAAAATCACAAACACCTGTTCCTTAAATGCACGACTCTTTAGCATCCATCCCATCTTTTCGAAACAAAGTGGCTTACTATACACGAAAATCCAAATAATCTTCCATCCTAAATATACGTGTTTCAACTTCTGTGGAATCTGTAGAATTAGACATACGGATCCAAATGTTTAGTGGGTGTTTATTGGAGTAGTAGCGCATGATAGTGTAATATGTGATAAGTAGACTAAGGAGTTATAAGTAGGTTGAGAACCTTCTGTAGCTCGCTGCTATTTGGTACTGGTATAGGAAAGTCCGACAAATTTCCATTTTGCCTCGTTTGTGAGCTCGCCGTTTCCTTGACTATTTTTTGGCTTCGATTCGACTGTATCATTCATATGAATTTTGCAACCAAAAGATTAGAGTGTCCATATCGTCTTCAGACTTATTCTAGTGACGATTGCAGAATTTCTGTTCGACATTGTCGGTGTGCTTTTGTTCTATACCGTCAGGGCTCACAGGCGGGCCTGCATATCTGGAACATGAAAATTAGCTAACAATTATCCCCTATGGGTAGCAGATAATGTTCTTTTAGCGGCAAGTAAACTATTCCTTGTAGAGAATGCGTTATTTTTAATAGTGGTATACAAATTTAGACTGGAAAGGGATGGTCACTCGGCCTGTGGGCACCCGCAGACCAGCGGGATACTCGTGGTCCGCGCACTCTGCGCCTGGCAGCCGGCTTGAAAATGATGAAACCCGTTGGAACTTGGAATACTGCATGTTGGTGCCCTGAACAAGTAGAATCGCTGGTTCGGCGCCGTACATCCGTGGTGTAGGCCTCGTGACCTTTATGAGTGCAGAGTTGCGATTATCTCTAGACAATAGAGCTAGCAGCGTAGAGCTGAGCTTCGAGTTAGCGTTTCTTCTCCTTCAACCTTTTGACATTTTCAGGAACCACCGTGATGTAGAGCTCTTCCTCGAGGCTGCTGTATCTAGGAGCCGTCATCTCAATATTTGACTCCGTCATCAAGTGCGTGGTGCATAGAGAAAGTCTTTAATCAAGAGTCGTATTTAATCCTGTCGTCGGCTGTATACTCTCTTATTGCCAGCCAGAGAATGCGCTACCTTAGAATGTTGGTCATTGACGGTAGTTTCTGGGTCCTTTCTTTGTTATTAATCCAGCCATCTTCGAATCACCTCGTAGGAAATATACCTTTGCCCAATCGAATCCTTGAAGATTATAATCCTCGGGCGACGGGCGTCCAACATCTTTGTCCCGGACCGGGAATGCCTTGCTCAAGATTTTGCATCGTTGCCATCACCGTTGTCGTCGTAGCTGACCCAAATCTCATTACTCGTTTTGAATAGCGATCTCCAAGGAAACTCCTTTTCAATGAGGCGTATGGTAGGCGCGGAATTGGTGATGACATAAAATCATCCAGGCACGGCAATGAGGCATGGCATTATTGTCTCTAGCCCTCTCCGGTGCAACGGATGATAAACCGGATGCGTTTAAGGAATTTTCTGGATGGACTGTGTCGCTGCAATTTCCGGCGGTACAATTTAATCGTTTTCTCGCCAACGACAAAGTCGATCTGCCAATGGGGCTAGCTGGAAAATGATCTTTCAAACCTAATGTGCATAAAGGTGACGCTGTGCAGCTGAATATACGATGGAACCACTGGTCGACTCCAACGGCACCCAGGTCGGGATTGAAGATAAGATCAAACGCTATCGAACGATTCGTGGGAAGGAATAATGGTGGCTGACTCCAAAACTCTTGCAGTTGCTGAAGAATTTGGGCCGAGCTAATATTGCCGTATGACGATGATATCCAAGTAACGAAAGGCGCTTGGTCTGCCGATATCCACATCTGTCCTGCCAAACTTCTCAGTTACGATCGTCATTCCCATCGTCACTCCATATTGTCCGGGAAAGTAACCATAATCATTCAAGGTTTCAAACTTAATGTGCGTTTTTGCATCGTGAGATCGAATTGACGCCTGAGTGCGATAGGTTTGGTCGTCAACGGAGATGGTAAAGTCTTCGACGGAGCGGTTGGTCATCCTTAATCCCCGTTCTGCATTAATCAACATTTGAGGAAGACTAGCAGTGGGTACCTTCGTGTTCAGGCTGCAATGCTTGTCTAAATTCTTAGATTGCCGTGCCCTTGTAGAGATGAATCAACTCACTTATGTGTGAGCGGTTTTTGGGCGTTCGGATGTACATTTCGCTCTAGCGGTTGCGGTAGTTTTGATAGACCCAGCGTATCGAAGTCTTCCGGTAATCTCGCCACGGATTATCAAAATCGATTATCTGTCTTCATTAGTTTCTTGGGTGCCATTTGGTGTGAATGTTTGGCTGAGCCGAGATATATACCAGTTCTGCTAGAAATTGATTGGTCTCGCTAAGAAAATTCTGTTAGATTTGTATGTTAAGCTGTGAGCATGATATCTTCAAAGAGCCCACATTCTGGCGATGCATTTGATTGAAGTGAGAAAAATGGTCGTAAACCCAGAGTAGAGCAGGGCCTAGGAGAACAGGAAGAGAGTTGTGGGAGCGAGGTTGGGGGGGAAGGGGAAGGGGCGTGAGAGAGATGGGGGGGGTGCGATAAACAAGCGACTACCTATGTGGGTACACAGTTGGAAAGGTTGGCGAGGTGTGTTGACGAAGGATCATAAATGTCGCCGAGGATCGAGCTGATAGCCTCAACTCTGAACCTGCACACCATTGTGCGCAGCTGCTACCCCTGCACCGCGCACATCACTTAGCGAATCGTGTACGTTTCTGGCAATTGTGCGCAATCCAAAACATTGGTGCTGCCGACTACATCCCAGATATTACATCCAGCCAGGGGAAATACCTATGCAAACCTTTCTAACTAGTCTATATTCACACGGGTGACGAATGCTCGGTTACATCAGTTAACATTAACCAATTACGGCTCTCACGAGGCCCGGGCTGTAACTGGAAATTTCCACATGATACTTCATGGCGCCATATCCCCGAAAAGTTATAGCAGCGATCCCGCCACCAAGTGGTAGCTACAAAAGTGAAGCTTGGCGCAGAAACAATCAAGCACAAGAAACACACGTGCCCTGTAATCCGCCAATTTGCATTCATCCCCGAACTCAACCGAACCGTACACAAACCCAAACACTGACATATGTTCCCGACCTCACCCGCGCCCCCACAATTTCGTGTCTCGCCCGATAGCCGCCCCTCTAAAACCTTCTATAGTTAGCACCGGTATAGTTGAGTCCGCCACTTCCCCCCTTCCTCGCCAATTGATCGTTAAACTTCCATTCAACGGTATTCTTCGGTTTATTATAGTAACGATTGCAGATAGCAAGAGTTGGGAGTCCAGATTATGACTTTACCCGTGTTCTGGCGGGCACGAGAAAAAAATCGAGGTGGTGAGCTCGTTCGGTTAGGCCGACTTGACCAAATTGATTATTGGACAAAAACTATTGCAAGACTAGAAACTTCGGAATACACCATGAAATGTCCGGTGGAGTTACGTTAGCTTTACCCGAGTTCAGGATAAAGCCGAGAAAGTCTCTGGATGAAAGACAAGGTTCGAAGAAGCGACTGTTTATGTTTGCCAAGAAGATCCAATAGAACGGCAAAATGCTGCATCTATCAGAGCGTGATGTTGAAATTAAATTAGTATCGGCTGTGACCTGGTCAGCATAGACATTTCTTTTGGTAATGTGGGCACTTTACATCTCTAAGGGAGTCGGAAATGTGCTTTTCGTGTCTATTCCCCATACAAATGGGAAATGAAAAGGCTCTGGTTGTATGGCAAAAAAGGCACCAGGAGATGCTGGAACTCGTTTTCATGCCTATTTGAAAGTGCTAACGCCTTTTATTGCGTGCCCTTTCGGCTTGTAACTTTTTGAAAATGCTAGACTCCCAATAAAGGTACATTAAACCTCTAACTTTCTATGCTGTACTTTTGAAATGGTGCATTTCCAAGACCTAGAATCCCGCTGGCATTGCTTTTATTTGTGCCTCTTTATGTGTGTACTGTCTTCCACTAAAAGTTATCCATAAGTGATAGATTTTGGTTCTCGATTGGCTGATCACCTTCCTTCCTTTACAACACACCAGGGCTCTCAACCGTCCGGACTGGCGTCTTTCGGGTCCCGACACCCCCGTCCAGGGCGGGTGTACGTTTTGTTTGGCCTAAGGCGTCCTGGGCCGAGACTGGAATCCCTAGGGCCTGTTCACGGTGACTGAAGGGCCCTGGCGGATGTTGCCGGTGCTGAGGTGTATATGATTCCGGCCGGCAAGTAGGAATTCCGGCCCGCTAGCGGAAATTCCGACTGTCTAGCAGGGGATTATTTGGCATCTTCTAATCCAGACAGCATTCCCCTCTCTGTTGTTCCGATTCGTATCGATGAGTGAATATAGGCGGCTTTCTTTTCCCATCGCCCTGCAGGGTTGTAGTCCTGAGCCTCGAAGCCCTAGGGCTAAAGCGTGCGTGAATCCTCAACCCGGAAAATTGTAGTCAGGGTTCGGGCATGGCTCTGCCCGGACGGACGGACGGTTGCGAACCCTGACCTTGACCAGCATGAACAATCTCACATCGATGTTTTCGAAACTGGGGAGGTGGAAAGAGGCCTTGGAGCTAGGTGTGCAGGTTTTAGAGATGACAAAGAAGGTATTCGGCCACGACCATCCATCTACCTTGACCTGCATGAACAATCTTGCATCGATGTTTTCGAAACTGGGGTGGTGGAAGGAGCTGAAGGAGCAGGTCTTAGAGATGAGAAAGAGGGTACTTGGCCAAGAGTATCTCTCTACCGTAACCAGTATGAACTATCTCGCTTCGATTTATTGGCCTCAGACTCAGAGGCGGGGTAAGGGTAGGTGTGCGGGGCTATTGTTCGTTTTGATAAATCTATATCTGGGTTGGAGCAACCGTGATGAACCAAAGTCTGACGAGCCTGAAAGTCTTGAAAAGGAGTCATTTGAACTACCGGAAAACTTTGCTGTACCGAACTTAACGGGTGAAAGTAGTAGTCTTGATACAGCTCCAGTGAGCGAGCCATCTCTACAAACAAGAGAGGGTGTTGAATCTGTTGATGCCCATAACTCATCCGAGGATTGTCCCGCTGAAGGTGTTCCAGTTGTATCGCATGTAAGTCCTTTCAAGAACTTCCTCTCTATCTCTTGAGTGGGCGCTGGGGAAGAAAGCAAAGAATCAGGAATTTTTCTACCGATGTACCGAATGCAGGTTCACCCTAAACTAATTAATATTACCTCGGTGACGGATGTTCTATCTTGTTATGATCACAGTTGGATGTTAATGGAGACTCTGCTTTGCTTCGAAGATCCGATCATCTGGTGGCTTTTGGAGCCTCCACTGGTGGCTGATAGACACCGTATATATTGGAAATGATTATGCATGCGCCTTCACATCTGTGGTGTGTGTTCTAATGTCATGTTAGATATGCGGTGCCGAACTATTTGACGATGTGCGTTTAAGGGATAATTTAGGTACTACGAACATCAGTGGGAACCAGCCAAATACTTTTTCCCAATCAATTCTCAGCTGTGGAAAATCACTGCAAAGGGTAATACATCGTATCTACCCGAATTTCGCTTTCGCGCAGCAGGGCCCTTCGATTCTCAACACTCCTGACGACCCCCGAAGTGATCCGCAGGACGACACCGATCCTCCAACAGTAAAGTATGTACTAGTGTGTATTAACACACAGAAGAACCGTTCTCGACTCCAGCAGATACCCGTATACGCGGATGCGAAAGATGGTAGGATATTTACGCAGATTCGAACCCGCTATTTTGAGGTACGAGGATGGCGGTCAGTTTTAATATTGCGAACAGTCGAAAGGCTCAGAATTGTGAAAGTTCACATACTACTTTTTTGCTCTTGATAAGTCTAGCTGCTGACAACATCTACTGTTATAGTTTGAATTGTGTATTAAGGATATGATTGGTGTCTTATATGGGCAATTACCACCTTGGCCATCCAAGGAGAAAGAGTATGATTACGCCCCTCGCCCTGTCCGGAAGACTCTCTACCACCCGATGGGCCGGTCTCGAAAAATTGCCTTCTCCACCAATCTGAATATCCGCATGAATTTACACAATCATGGTACATTTGTTCTTGAGCCCATAACGCTCATTATGCATACTAACTTCTCAGCGGGATTCTTCCTGAAATCCCAAAGAAACTGGACGCTGAACTGGAATCTGCGCCTGGGTATGTCAAAGGCTGGGGACTTCACGTTGTCGAAGGGTTTTCCGTTATCAGGCTAATCGTTGCAGGAGGGTTTCTGGCAACCTTAAATTTAATCACATTCGGCATTTTGGATGCCACATTGAAAAGTCGTCAAGAAGCAACGGCCATGGCTGCATGGTTCACAGCAGCGTACACCCTGTTGCTAATGGCGGACAATTGATCCAGCGTGTACTGTGACGGAGGCGGTCTTTGGCTGTTGGTATTTATGGTAGTTCATTGCAGTGACTAGTGGATCTTTATTATTTATTTAGGGTGGAAATTCGAAATGCTTAAATAACGACAGTACATGGACGAATGGAGTGTAACAACCCTGTGAATCAGTCCCGGAGACTATACTCCTCCGTGGTGCGAGATCCCAATGGCCATAGTTTCCTGGGTGTACAGGTTCAAGTATAGTCGATAACCACAAAGATCTCCGGAGTTCTACCTAGTCCACAGCTATTGGACGGATTTTGTGTGCAGCGATCACGTGGCGTTGGGTTAGGGTTGAGCCGTGGAGTCGCATGCACTTGTGTACGTATCATATAGAGTCGATATACGCATCACCAATTTGGCAGCTGTACTATAAGTTGCCGTACGCTTTCTTCTGCGCCAGGATTTGGTCCAACATGGCCCTAATATATTGTAAAAGAAATTTGGAAGCCGGAGTGAAGTACAGAGAAATGACTCGTTTACCTCGTTATGAGTAGCCAGTCTGCAAAATTTGCACGGAAAGTGCAGTCAACACCAAAAAATTGATCAGAAACACCAGTGATCTCAATATCTCGGCCCGGCCCAAGGTAGCCCTGAGGCTACGCTACGCGGGCAGCTTCGGCACTATACCTGCTCGACTGGAATTAATTTACTCTGGAGCAGCTTGAGCAGCCTATGGCGGTTCGACTAGTATTGACTTATGTACATGAATGTTTAATCCTTTGCATGCTCCAGATTCGATGCTGCAATTTCGTTTCCGGAACCTAAATCGAAGTGAAGGAACCTAAAACTGGGGATAGGAAACTTGGAACAGAGGATAAGGAACTCGGATTGCAGGTAGACATGATGGTGTGGTGATTGTGACTGTTTGGAAACTTTGGCAGTGCAGGTAGGTGCAAGATAAAGGCTTCGAAAAATAAGCTTAAGGTGTTGTTGTTGTTGTTGTTGTTGTTGTTGTTGTTGTTTAATCATACTGTATTCACTCTAATTAGAGTATGACAGGACCTTAATAACCCCCTCTGCCTCTGGGCGAGCCAGCTTGATGGTGGAGCTCCCCCCCGCTACCCTTCGTCCCCGCTGACAAACGAAAGATGCAAAGAAAAAATGGTATAAACCCATTACCACCGCCCCCCGCCCTGAGCTCTGTGCCTGCTCCTGAGCCCTGAACCCTGAGCCCGCTCCATACTGCCATTTCATTTGGGCGGGAACTTCCCAACTTCAGTAGCCGCCAGGAAGTCCACTACCGCTTGATCACACTCTTCCATGGAAAACAGCTAAGAGATCTGCACGTGTCTGTATCTGCCTGCTTTCCAGCCTGTCACCTTCCCCACTGCCTTCCAGAGTGCTTTCTGCTGGTCTCTCCACCATCTGCAGTGGCGGAAGAGGTGCTCCTGGGTCTGAGACACTGTCCCTTCGCACCACCAGCATTTGTCATCATCTCGGTCGCTGAATTGTTTTAGGTAGACTCCAGTGAGTGCATGCCCGGACATTAGTAGGTAGAACTTGGCGGCCAGCGATTTCACGCTTGTCATCAAGATAGGTCTCTTGGTCCCCGCCTTGCCCTTGAGTCCATAACTGAAGTGCTTGCTGCACTTGTCTGCCTCCCACTTTGTCTTGGCTGCTGACCTTCCCTCAGAGATTCGTCAAGTTCTATTCGAGGCCGAGGTGTACGGCCGCTCTATCACTGTGCTTCCACTTCCATCTTGGGCAAAGTTTGCCTGATGGTCTGCTTCTTCGTTTCCAGGGATACTGGAGTCTCCCGGGGCCCGGTGAACCTCGGTTGCGATGCCGTGGGCGAGGAGAGCCTGCACCCCTCGGTTGATCTGCCTTGCTAGTCGCTGCCCTGGGCCCGGCTCCAGGTGTGCTGTTCGTGGGATTGTGGCCTGTGAGTCGCTAAAGACTCCCACCGTCTTCACTCCACGCCTTTGCAATGTTTCTCTCTTCTCAATCGCCATGTCAAGCGCGAGTCCAATCACCCACAGCTTGGCATAGGAGACCTCCATACGTCCCATGCCCAGGTAGCTGCGGCAGGACCTCCACTGATTTCCGTATTTGCACACTGCTGCGGCTCCCACTCGGCTATCGTCTGAGCGCGATCCATCTGTCCAGCACATCCAAGCTTAAGGTGTCATGATAACTTCATTATGATAGACCATAGTCGGGCCGAGCTATTGAGATCACTGGAAACATCCCGGAACACAGCTAGGAAATATTATTGATAGTTATGTACATCGAGACTTGTGTGTAGCAGTACTTCTTCTGTATATGTCGAATCTGTGCCCCCTCTCGAATCTTTATTTGCTTACCACCCTATAGACATGTCAGTACAACTAGTCATTTATACGAAAAATGATTATGTGAATTTGTTGACTCGTGACTTAGCCCGAACGGTCTACAAGTTATTAGAATCCCATCGAAACTTCTAGTAACGACTGGAGAGTGGTTGCTAATACACTGAGTCATTTATGGAGACTCATTCACGAATTTTCACTCGCCACCCGACTCCACCACTTGTTACTTTGGATGCTTCTTTGACTTGTTGATGGACTTGATTCTTTCTATCTCGAGGACCAAAGGCCCCTATATGTACAATCTCCTATATGCGTACGCGTATGCTCTATCTGACATGAGACGCATCACCCTGGTCCTGTTGCATATCCTCATACAGCCACCATCTTCATACAAGTCTTCAATCTCATACGAGATATCAGACGGTGCTGAGACTCACGATCCAAGTAAACATGCAACACCACTCCGTTTTCAGTACCTCTGCGGAACATCTAGACTTTCTTCATATATTCAGTGGCATATATTTTCCCTTAGATGGGTTGTGTACGATAGACTATTCAATCTCTTGGTTTGTTCTGGTTGATCTCATCCAAATTCAACGTGTATTTGAAAGCGACCACATCCAAAGTATGTGTCATATTTGAGTCTCAACTCCTAAAAATAGTAAATAATCTTCTTTGGCATATTATTTAGCTAGGCGGAAGCTCTTTTAATGATTTACAGGCCTTGACTGTAACGCCGATGAGCATAAGCGGTTGGAAGTTTGTATTCCCTGGATCGTAAGATAGGGTACATTGTATGGGCGGCACACTTCGCGCACTTCCGGCTGCTGCTGCGTAATATACTTGTCTACCCCGTATTGGGTTAGCGCATCATATCTGGTACCACACTTACCACAATAGGTAATTACAATATGTTATGTGAAAATTTCAATTTTTGGAATATTACCATATATGGCAATTATATATGTGGTAACCCAATCAGTGTGTACCTTATATCTGGGTTAATACGTATGTCTACAGAAACACAAAAATCGGATTGGGGTAGTTAGCTAATACGCTCGTCTTGTAAACTATTTAGAACATAGGTCATTGAAAGTAACTATATACAGAAGCCGGAGTGATCCCAAGGAAATGCATGCTCAAACAGAATCTCCAATCCCTGAACAGCCGGAATCAAACTCAAATAATGAAACTATCCACTAGACGAAAGTGATCACTCTCGATGCAAGACTTAAAATATGCGTCAGAGACCTCAGTATGGGGGCGGGGGAGGTTCCTCGATGTTGCGGATCACACCGTTCATCTGGAATAGCTTCGCTAATTCATCGACCTACATATATTAGACAGATTCCCGACAGACTGCAACAATTAGGGAATCGACATACCTTTTCCCAAGTCACTTTCGCGTTCTGAAGATCTTCGAGTCCAACGATCCGATCGTTGACAAAATCCTCGCTGATATCGCTCTCCAAATGTTCGATCAGGTCGCTAATCTTTGCAAGATCGGTCGTGAGAGAGCTGAATGCACCTGCGATCTATCAGATGTGATTCCCCATATTTATTGTACACATACCCTGCATCTTACCAAGTGCGCTGATAGCTTTGTCAATAGCTCTAACAACATTTTCTACTGCATCCCTAATCCCCCAGACCTCCTCTATGTATCGCATCAATCGGATGAATTCTGTCAATAGAAGACATATAAGGGTACTCCATACCGAGAGACTCCTTCAGCTGGATCTTCTTCCTGTCCCCATCATCACACATCTTCCCATATTGCTGCATGCGGATTTGGATCATTTCCATAAGCTTCTTTAGTTTTGAATTGTTGTACCAGACAAATATGCGTCCGAGCAACGGGATTTTCCCTACTCGCGCTCTTAGTCTTCACATTCGATAGATTCTGTTCGATGGGACGAAGGGTGCTATACAATACCACCGAGGCTGCTGCCTAATGTCCACCTCGTTTTCATAAGGTTTCACCTCCTCTTTCAGGAATGCCTCCAACGCATCTCCAATCTTATTGATCAATTCTTGAAAGATCGCCCGGAGCCAACATTTGTTTGGAACAGCAGCCTCGAAGCGCTTGTGCACATCGTCTAAGTCCGCTTTGTCCTTTTCTGTCTGAATTTTAAACTGCATATTTGTTAGTATTAGGTTTGCGAACATCTGTAAGGTAGGTGATTACCGTTGTCAGCTTCCGAATTAGTGGCTCGCAGGCGTTGATTTTTTTCTTGGCATCGATCTGTAAAACGCGAAGGGTCCTCCGAGATATGGCGATTGCCTCCTGGACTTCAGGATCTTCAAGTGTCCGATTCTTATCTCCAATGATGGTCAGGTAGTCGTGAAGTTGGCCGTAAGATTGTGCCGCCTGTTTGGCAAAATTTGAAATCTCACCTCCTACGGTTTGAGTCAGCTGTGCAGGGTCCGTAGCATTTGAGTTTATCGTACCAAGGTTGACCATGGGACCGACGGTGTTGGCCTTGAAATCAAAGCAGTGCTGCTGAATAGGTGGGAGGTAACCTTTCAGGACCTAATTATCGTTTAGGTTAACATAATCATGGCGACCTGGGTTGGATAATATACGTCATAGAGACCCTCATCCTTCACATAACTAACAAAGTCATCCCGGGGAATCCGACACTCGAACTTTTCTTTAGACTCTGGTAGACTGATTGCCGCAGCTAGATATGCTTGTAGTTCGGTAAATTCTTGAGAGTTGAGAACGAAGACATGGACGTCTTCGGCCTCGAGTTCGTCCACCCCGGGCTCTCCGCCGTTCTCAGGGACGATCTGAATTGTGCTGAGAAAAAGGCCAGCCTTTTCGTTCAAGCTATGGACTGCGGGCAGCAGATCTTGGGAATCTGTTGTCATATCGATAGCAAGGGACTCGTTGTTGGAAGACAAAAGGCAGAGAAACTGCGTTTTAATCGAGAGTCGAAGTAGCGAAGGGGAATACTGTCAACCTAACACCAAATGACTGAAGAAGGGAGCGAGGACTGTTGATATGATATGCTATGGCTGCAAGAGGCTCGAATGCCATATGATTCTACGCTGTAAAGCGTTGGTTATCGCCTAACCGCTCGTCAGAAGCTTCATATGGTACCCCCGCACGATTAGACCTGCATGCATGCAATCAATTATGTTTAGGCAGCCAATTCCACCACACCTAAACTCAGTAATATTAGCATTTGCATCCCAATGATGACATGCGCCCTCCGATTTTCCTCTAGCCCCCTCACTACATAGTGTATTTAAAGTACTTGCACCGCTGTCAAATTCGTATATAGAGGTGGTCGATGGTGATGATAATAGAGATGGCTTCCGGATAAGGGCTCTAACGACTCTGACGGGTGATTCCGGCCGTCATAGGGAGTTTTCCTTCGTCGCTCATTGCGGAGTTTTAATCTTCAGATTTAAATCATCAAGAAAATTCAAAACAACGGCAAGTTTCAACGAACTCAATACGTCCAGTCTCAGTACCGCCAGGATAATTTTCATGGATGATATGTGACTACGTCGCGCGCGCCTTGCCAAAACTGGAATGCATCTCATATCGCTCTATAATGGTTAGCCAGGATCAATGAGTCAACATGCCCATTTTGCCGAAATTCCGGCCAAAATGATTCGCTGCAAAGTCGCAGTTATATTATTATCTGCATGCCCCATGTGGCCAGTATGCATCAACACTGAAAATTAAAAATGGTCAGCCAATAGCCGCAGTAATGACTCACAATGACAGGTGGCTGTCTGGAATGACGTCGTTTCTGCGTCGTGGGGGTACCGTTCAACTCGTTACTTTAAAGTACGTGCAGGCTACGAACGCGGTAAATCATTCGCTTTTATTCGTTTGCTTTCAAACTTTGCCAGATTGCAATTAAATTCTATAGCCAAGACGAAGAAATTGCAGGGATGCAACTTGCACGTACTGCAAAAGCAAAGAATTTGTTTAGATCATACGGTATCTTTATGAGGTACATACGAACGTTTGTGTAGGACAAAGATTGAACGAACCCACTTTTGTGATTGAAACAATAGACATATGCGACAATAGGTAAACCACCGGTATTACCCACGCCTAATGTCCCACGCCTAATGATCCACACCGTTAGGGAAATTACTGGTTGATTCCGTGTTTAGGGCACCCGTTCACGGAATCTGTGAACAGGAGGGTACTATGTATGGTACAGTAACTTCAATTGTCACCACCACCGGCAATCACAACACCATCACGACTCTCACTACTCACGCAAATTTGCCCTCAAGTCATCTCACCTTCAACATATCTTTTTTCGGTTGTTCTATCACCACTGCCACCCTGCTACCGCCTAATGTGTGTGCAGTTCCTATCACTTATCTACCAAAGCTTAATACCCGGTGCGAAAAAATAGCTAATCTGTGAGAGGTCGCTGTCACGTACAGGCTGGTAGGGGGGGATGTGGTGAGTGATGGTGGTATACTGGTAGTGGTGGTGATGGTAATGGCAACCGTGATGCGCACGACAAGGAAATTCAATTTATGATGATGATGAGATGAAGATCATGATGATGATGACGTCAAGGGTAGTTGGATGAAGAGTGATGGTGCTTGGTGTTGGTGACAACCGATGGTATGTTCTAGTCAATTCACGGAGTATGTCAGTCAGTGGAGTGACCGGTCAACCCGTACACGCTCCATGAGCTGACCAGTCACTTCGTTGAGCGATACAGCCAATTGTAGGGAAAATCGGGAAAAAAAAAGTTTGTCTTCTCGGTTCAGCTGCACTGACAAAAATGACAAAAAGTCGGTCCAATTAAGTCTGCAAGTATTGGTCCAATCACAAAGTGATGTATATGTGAAATATGCATAATTCATCGCTCTTTCACCTCCCTGGCTTCGATTTATGATATCTTTAAAATTGATTGAGCAGCTTAAAAACAAACAGCCAAAATCGCTGAAAATCGGTGTTTTTTCACAACCATTCTATCAATATTAAAGATATGGTAAATTGGAGACCAGGAGGTGAAAGAGCAATAAATTACGCATATTTCATGTATACATCACTCTGCAATCAGAGTAATTGTTACTCTTGTTTGAGCACAATTAGCACCAGTCAGTTCCGGGAGCACTGATCTAACTGGTTCATTCACGGAAGGTAGGGCTCCGTGAACTAACCGGTTACTCCGCGGACTAATATTCTCCGCGAACTGACTAGAACATGGTACAACACAACTTACCAGTGTTTGAAACGGGCCCGGCCGCCCGAGAGCTTCCGCAGACATTCGGGCTAGTCGTGCCGGGCTAACAATTCCCAAGCCCACACGGGCCCAGCTTGTTTTTGAAAATCCGCAGGCTTTGTAGAGTAAGAGCCTGGAGGCCGACCTGTATACCTGAAACATGAATACCACAAAACAATGATCATGTATGGGTAGCATACGATGTTATTTTTTTGTGTTAAACCTGTTGTACCGGGTCACTCTCTTGACCGTACTTAACTTGACCGAAGTATTGTTGTGAAAAAGCGAGACTTTGGGTCGTTAAAAGCCTTGTCGGAAATGAAATCAATTCTATAAACAGTTTAGGTATGTTTGTTTGTTTGTAATCATTTTGCATTCACCCCCGAAGGGAGGTGCCCAGCTGGGTTACCATAAGCCGGCCGACCACTAGTGGTCATGGCATTTTAACCCCCATCCCCGAAACTTCCTCGGTCGTCAACCAGGAGGGCACAAGGCCGTTGAAACTCCCACAGTTTAGGTATGTCAACATATGGTTCCCGGACGGCCGACGGACATCGACAAAACATTTTAAAAATTAAACCCGGTTTAAAACCGTTCCTGAACATCAAGGTAACGTCCAAGCGAGTCATGCTTTTCCACAACATTATCTACTTTAACTCTAAGATGGCTGTTACAGCCAACCCTAGCCTAATCCTACGTGATATCCGGACTCAAATCCTTAAATCAGTCCAACAATTTTTTGTAGTAGGTGGACTATTTTCCGTGGAGCATGTGCTATTTTCAGTAGTATTTGGAGAGGGCATAGAACACTCAGCCAGCGGGCAACCAGGCTGTGTCCAAAGCCCAACGTCTCGGCCTAAAGATTTCAAGGACGGCCCGGCCGGCTTCGAACATTGCAAGTTACACACCTTTTTCATGGATTCTTTGGATGGGGTATCCTATCCTGGGATTACAGTAACCCCATCCTCAGACGGGGCGCCGCATACCTGAACGGGGTGATCGCCCCAACTGTTGTACGGTGTCCGGTGTCCTGTGTCCTGAATCTCTCTATTGACCTAAACTCACTGACTCTCGCTAAGTCTAATTGACACGTACACACGAACTAAAGTGCATGCGGCTCCGCCGCTCTCAACCCTAAACCAACCCACATGATGACCGCACTCAAATCCGTCCCCACACCAACGTAATGGAACGCCCCTGCGGACAGCGTTCACCGAGCATGTTGGCAACTTTTTCTTGGTACTGTGCAACATCATAAGAGACATCCTTGGTGGTGCACAGCCGGGCCTGGCCGACTTGCAGATATTTACAAAACCCTCAAGCCAGCCGAGCCACTTAGAACACTGTATTCGAAAGCACGAATAACATTTCAAATTTATGCAATATAGCCTGCGGGCGTTGAGATTACCGGCCGGTCCTGGCCTCCTGAAAAGCCCACACAAAGTCCTCAGACGGCCGGGCCCAGATTGAATACAAGGCTCGAGCCAAAAGGTCGAGCTAAACTTCAAACCGACTCAGCTCATGACATCACCACGTACCTCTCTTTTGGGCTACACTGCAAGATAATTACCCCAGAAAGTACAAAAGCCAATACATAAGAGTTCGCTTTCAGTGCGGTAAAGCGGTTAGCGAACAATGACGATTGTGCATCGAAAAGTAGTCTCTACGCCGGCAGCCTTGTTTTACATATAGACCTGACCGAGTTTTACATAAGCTTAAGTGACCATGTGAGACACAAGGCACACAACTCTTTTTCTCAAGTCTTTCTCTTTCCCTCTTCCTGCACCTTAGTTTATACATACGCACACGGCTCTCTCTTCCATATTAAAATATACTTGCAGTATCTTTCTCCTTATACGTTTCTTATCTGTGCTAGCTGTGAAATTAAAACACTGTTGGCAAGATTCAAGTTACAACCCAAAAGGACAGACAGAGGTATTGCAGCTTTCAAAGGAACTGCAGCTTCCGAAATGCACAAATGATAGTTTAGCATCTTTTCGTGCATTTATTATTATATAACTAGTGCCTTTTCAATTTTCATCGTACAAAAAACAGACACGAAATACACATTCACAACTCCTTTAAAATATCTTATCAAAATGCTTCCATATAGCCAATAACACATGCAAATAAATACACTACCCTTTGCTCCCAACCGGTTCCCTGCCTTTTCTCACTGTGTCATATACCAAGTTGTAATCAACGCCATCTCCGGGTGAGACTCCATGACCAGTCGGCCACTTGATGCTGCCGTCTATACCGTTCGCCTATTTCATCAACGCCCACCTACTGGTTTCTCAAAGGCTGCGGAATGTTTCCTACCGACGCAAGATAATAGTCTTGTCCTTCGGTCGAATTGATAACCAATACAACGGGTGCAGATCCCTAAGCTTCGGTAGAAAACAAAGACACCCGACACAAAAGCATTAGATTCGGAATTAACATGTGCCTCTGGTTGGCAGGTGGCGGCTTGGGAAAGCGCGGCAAATTGGGTAGAGAGGGACGGCTTATCCTTGTGTTGAGATTGTAAGTTCGAAGTTGATGTAGACAATAGAGAAAGCAGAGACTTAAAGAGTAGTGGGTAGAATACTAGGTACTAATACGCATCAGTGGCTCGAGTGTGAATCCGTCCGCTGGGCGGTATTTGCCGGAATTTGCCGGACGGTGACACCGACTGACCATTGTTAAGTACATACAAGATACGGGGAGGCTTCGCCGCCCTCGGGATTCGAACCGGCAACCTATATGTGACCTATATTTGCGGCTACAATTGTGGCTAATTTGCACTTAAGTCAAGTTTTCTAACTGCTTTTCAGCATGTTACACAAATTCAAAGGTTGCAAAAAAAAGCCGGCCAATCAGGTGTCAGGTTACTTGCTTCAGCAGCTCAAGATATTGTCACTGTTGTTCATAAAGTATGAAAAGGACTCAGATGTAGCATAAGAGTAATGTTAGCAAAGGTTCCAAATTCGCAGTTCGGTTCCGGTTCCAGGTTGGAACCGAACTGGAACCGTTGCAACGGGTTTTACCCCATCAAAAAACCGAACAGCACCGAACCTGCATTTTCGCGAACTCAGAACTTTGGCTCCAATTAAGTATTTGAGTTCTGATCATATCACAATATTATATATACGTAAATTATGCAGTTTTAGATGCTCTTTCAGCTCCCATTCTCCAATTTGCGATCCGATTAATATTCGTTAAGTCACTGCGAAAAATTCCCATTTTTCGGCGTTATTTAACAGAGACTCAACAAATATTCATCGGATCACAAATTGATGAACAGGAGATGATAGAGCATCCAACACTGGATAATTTACATATATATCATATTGTGATACAATCAGAACTCAAATACTTAATTGGAGCCAAAGTTCTGAGATTGCGAAAATGAGGCTCTGCTGTATGCAAAACCCGGCCAAAAAACCGCGGTTTTAGGCGCGGTTCGGTTCCTTGCCGGTTCCAACCCGGACTGCGGCCGGGTAACCCGGAACCGTTGCTAACACTAGACTAACCCGTAGACATATAAGGAATTGTGGCACCAAAGAGGCTGAGCACCGCCACCAAATGCTTGTCCTACCACACTGAAACCAATTCTGACCAATGACAATCGTAAGAGACACATTGTACGTGTATAAGTATATAACAAGCTCCGGCATGCGCAGCTGCTGTCTCGCTCGCTTATCTATTGTACAATGCCGGAAGTTAATTTCGAAAGCAAAGCAATTTTGAGAAGACTCTGTCCATTAATCGAAATTATTGAGCAACGTTTCGGTTGAGCCAATCTTTCACATTCCTTATTTTACGACGCTGCTACCCACCAACCACGTCTTCAACTGACGTATCACTATTTCACCAAATCCCGCTCTCTGTTTCCTGTCTTCTGTGCCTTGACAAGCTTGATTCGTAACATACCGTATTCCGGCTCAATCTGGTTCTAGCATTGCGTCAAAGACGGATGTTCTAACCGTACCATTCTACAACGTTAGTTGCCAACAGCCACATCCCCGGCGGTCTACCTGATAGGACTGGCCGTTCCTATCAGCAAAAGTTCATCACCCTTGTTGCTGGAACCCCTAACGTGCACGGTCGTGACTGGCTCTTTAGACTGCACACCATGACTGTCGTATTAGACTTCGCACTCTGCTCTTCCTTCTTCTCACTTCTTCTTTTTCTCTCTTCACTTGTACATACAATTAAGACACACACTTTCACTTCAACAACCCTTACAGCGACCAGCTGACGTAAGAAGGGGTGATGGTAAGGAATGACGCACGCAACTCGGTTTTGTATATCTCGAGTCTTTCTCCGTCTCTTTCGTACCACAGTCTATACACTATGCACATAGTTCTCCCCATATTGCTACAGCCAGTGTTGCTTGTATATATAGAACTGACCGCTAGCAGAGCTAGTAGTAAGGGCACACTTCTCGTATATCTCGAATCTTTCTCCTTCTCTCTCTCTATCTAAGTCTATTCAAACGGTTCTCCTCATATCGGAACAATCAGTGTTACGAATGTAAAGCGGACGAAGTCTATTGTACTATCTAAGGGAGAAGCTTGGTCTTTATATACATGAAGGCGTGGAACTCCATGGAAGTCTATGGAAGCTCACGATTGCAAATACTAGTGGTGGTGGCAAGTGAATACTCGTGGATGTGTCTAGGACTGTGAGTCTATTGCCTGTGAGTCAATCGACGATCTCAGTGTATCGGCGACTTCTTCTCAGACCATATAGTGACAATCAGGCCCAGTCAAAAACCGAGTGAAACCTCGAGACGCAGATTCCTAATTTGGTGATAGCAAGTGATTACCGAGCGATTGCAAAATACCACTACTTTTATCTTCCCGCCTTCTAGATCGTTTTGTTGCATAAAGCATCCCTGTGGAAGAACAAACTCCATAGGGCCACTGTAATATAGTCACTTATACTCACCGAGCACTATGAATTCCTATCAAAGTCTGTAGTAAGTTGCAGTCCACGTTGAATTCATGCCCAGTTCACCTCACGGTGCCGACTTAGTCCACTCGGTCTGGACTGGATTCATTAACTTCATGCATAACATAACACTCGTTGGAGGACTTCCCGTAACATTCTGGGACCAACCCTAGAATGCGGAACTCAAATCGCAAGGAAATTATTTTCTAGAATCTGAAACTTTGGGACAGTCATCTAGGAGTAGCGTAGCTATCCCCCACCCAAATATGTGATTATGTGATCTGGAATTTATTCTGAAACTTTGCGAATTTCTTAGATCAAAGATTTGGAGCAGCTTTTTTTTTAAATATTATGGGATGTACTCCATTCCATCCATGAATACCTGCTTCCTATGAAAATCAACAACGTGCTTCATACAACTGAACAATGAAACTTCAAATTACACGATGGCCACTCCTCAAATCCTAATAGACTGTTAAATAGTGGTTAGAAAAATGCAGAATATCCTGGACGCAATCGATTATCAAGTTGCTGAGTGGTCTATCAGAGGCACCGATGATCTAGACTTATGCTATGTATGAATACAGACTGCGGGTTATGGACTAGACGGTCCCAGTCTGCACCAATCCCAGCAGCGTGACTTACTCAAACAAATATACTCATTCACAAAGTGTCACTCGCCGCCCTCCACCCACCACCTGGCGCCCTCCACCCGCTACCAGCTACTTGCCACTGCGAGTATCACATTAAGCATGCCTGAAACCTCAAGAAAATTCTAGACATTGCATGATTGGTCTCAGCCTTCATATGGCCAGTGATTGCTGTCGGGCTGAAGACATTCAGCCGGGTCTATACATAGATGTGTACACACGCATTCACACTAGTATAACTATCTATATATATAGCCTTGTAGCCCTCTAAGATAATGAACAATAAAGCTTCTCTAGCATCACTAACGTAACTTATGGTGTAACCGCCCATGACCTAGCAACCGATCACGCAAAAAGCACGCAAGCGCCTGGAGCAGGGGTGCTTAATTACCCCGCACACAAACTCAATTTTCACTCTCTCCCCGCAACAACGCAACCATGGGCAGAGTGATGTGCAGAGATGCATCAGACAGAGCGGATGACATTCGCGAAGCCAAACATGCATACCGTTCAGGTCTTGAACCATCTATCCACACTGCTGCTTCAACATATGGTGTACCATATGGAATCTTGCAAGACCGACTTAGAGGAGCACAGCCAAGGAGTGCAGCACATGAGAAGGAGCAGCTGCTTACTCTGGAAGAGGAGAAATCAATTTTTAGGTTTTGTGAGACTCTAGATGACTTGGGACATCCGTTGCAAGAGAAGATGGTTAAGGCATTTGCAATGTCCCTTCTACCTTCACATCGGCGACGACAACTTGGTAAGCACTGGATGACACTCTTTCTCAACCGCCATCCTGCAGTCACTGCAAAGTTCAGCCAACGTCCAGATCGACAAAGGGCTAATGCAAATGATCCTGCAATTTTAAAGGACTTTTTTTGCAAGGTATATTATCTTAGTTTATACATTTATTTTAAGCTAATACTGGTCACTGTAGCTTGGAAAACTTGTCACAAAGCTAAATGCACAACCAGAAAACATTTACAACATGGATGAAAAGGGCGTTCTACTTGGTCAGGCTCTCAAAGTAAAGGTTATATGCCGTAGAGGTAGAAAGAATTGTCGCTATACTCAGGATGGAAATCGCGAAATGGTTACAGTTATAGAGTGTATTGCTGCAGATGGTAGAGTTATACCACCCATGTATATCTACAAGGGGGGAAAGCATCTACTGGGATGGCATGCTGGTGTGCAAGATAAAGAGCAAGCAACATTTGCATGGTCAACTAAAGGCTGGACTGACAATGAATTGGAACTGGAATGGGTGGAACAGAACTTTGAGAAATATACTACTAAGATGTTTGTACCATTGGATTGACCTCCTGCTCATGCGAACTATTACAGTGCAAAGGGCAAGCCACGTATTCTAAGCCTTGATGGGTATGGCTCTCATCTCACATGGCACTTTTTCGATTTTTGCTTGAAAAGAAATATTCACCCTATTTGCCTTCCTGCACACTCTACACACATCCTACAACCCCTAGATGTTGGGCTGTTTGGTCCTCTTTCCCGCTGCTATAGCAATGAGCTGGATATATGGGTTAGAAAAGGAGGGAATGCAATTAAGAAAGGACAGTTTTATAAGTAAGTCTACTTGCTATATCACTCTATACTCCACTCTAATTCTTTCCTACAGCCTTGTCACATGCGCTGGAGCTGCAGCATATACCAAGAACAACATCTTGAGTGCCTTTGAGGCAACTGGGATCTGGCCTCTTAACCCACGCACAGTATTTATGTGACAGTCACGAAATATCACTCGATTTGACTCCCCGCCAGCCACTCCCACTCCACTCCTCAGTGCAACCCCCAGAAAGCCCAGAGCTGTAAGCTGATTAGCCCGCAGTGCACTTCACCTTGTCACTCACCAATCACCTTCCTCTCTCAAGGTGAAGGCTCTTATTGCACAGCTGGGAAGGTCAGCTCAGGGTGCACTTGCAGATAAGGAATTAGGAGATGAAATGCTGAGAACACTTCGCTCAGGGGCCAAGGACACCACTGCAGTAGCAGCAAACGACCGCCGCCACCTTGGTAAAGCTTGTGTGTATACAGCTGAGGATGTGGTTCAGCTCAGGGAAGGAAGAGAGACGCTAGACAGAGAAAAAGTGGCCAAAGCCAAAATGCGCCAAGAAAAGGCTGCAGCAAAGGTAGTATCCTCTGGAGCAGGGTCAAAGAGCTCTAAACATGCGGAAAAGAAGATCATACATGCAAAGAAGGTACCTGTAATTGTGCTTAGTGATTGGGAGGATGAGGAAGAAGATATGGTGGGTGGAAAGGGGTGGGATGAGGAGGAGAATGGGGGGGAGGAGGACTCTGTTGTATATATTGGTGATATGCTGGACCTAGAGGATGCTATGGAGCATGGAAAAGGGAGAGAAGGGGTTAGTAGTCAACCCCCAGTAGTGACTAGGTCAGGGAGAGTGGTTAAGACAGGTCATTTGGGTCAATAAATACCACCCGCGGGTGGTCGGTTTCCCGGTCATGGGCGGTCACCCGGTAAAATACGTTAT
>Ga0307514_10001611_pt1 | contig 26562 bp, 27 predicted proteins | sample 16_EM_MG_FD_203088 | JGI IMG/M metagenome (GOLD analysis project Ga0307514, IMG submission 203088) | Populus trichocarpa ectomycorrhiza microbial communities from riparian zone in the Pacific Northwest, United States - 16_EM | ecosystem: Host-associated > Plants > Roots > Unclassified | place... | reverse complement strand
GAAATGCCATTCTGCTGCTGTGAGTATGGGGCTGATACTTCTCTAATGATGCCTTCCTCTGCCAAGTACTCAAGAAACTTCTCACGACTAGCATACTCGCCTCCCCCATCAACTCTAATTCGACACATCTTCGACTTTGGGTGCTGCTTCTCCACTTTCGCCACATACTCCTTGAACTTCGCTGGAGCCTCAGATTTGGCTTTCATAAAGTAGACCTCGGTGTACCTTGAGTGTTAGTCGGTAAACATAATAATATATCGGTAGCCGCGCATCGTCTGAGTCTGCATTGGCCCAATCACATTGGAGTGAATCAACTCAAGTAGTCGAGTCTTTGCCTTATCCTCTGAGGGCTGGAAAGGCTTCCGGAACATTTTGCCCATAATACATGCTTCACAAGTGCATGTCGATGGGCTCTTAGCATGCAATTGGATACCTCTGACTGCATTCGGGAGCTGCTTGATAGCTGGCAAGGAGAGGTGGCCGAGGCGAGTATGCCAAACAAGAATATCCTTATCATCAACCGCGGGCCGAATGTTGGAATAGTCCTCGGAGATCTCGGAGATCGGAGTGGTGCTCGGTGGATCATCTACTGCTACCGAGGCTTTCGAGACTGAGGCCGAGGTTGAAGATGCTCTGAGGACGAATAGACTGTTGATGAGCGGTGCTTCATAGACGAGGACTGACCCTATTGAAAATACGGAAGTATCTACATTTCTCTTACTAACATTTGTACCTTTCTTTATTTATTCTCCATAATATGGAAGGTCGTTGCGGATAAGAATAATGTGGTGTGTTAATACTTTTGTTATCTGTTATCTTTAGGTGTCTAGAAAGTTCCGGTTGGAACTTGTCTAGAATCATCTTTTTAGTTCTGTTTGGAAGGGATTTATCAGTGCTTATCTTTTAGATTGCGCCTAGATTGTTCTAATGGTTTCCTTACGGTTCTTGTTTATAATTATGTACAGTTGAAGAGTTTTTCTTTACTGTTTTAGGATATTGTTCCGCGACCGTGGTCACGGACAATCACTCTTGGTTTTATGTATATATAGATACTGTATCTCCGGTTAGAGAACAGTTCTTTAGACTTACTCTGACATTGATAAGAATACAACAATATCTTCTCGATACCTACTTCTTCAGTTTTATATGATCTTGTTTCGAACACTTCTTTACTTCGGAATTATTATCATATTATTGCTTCGAATATTCTTCTTTAGATTTTAACCGATCTATCTGTACTTTCGCACCCTATTCCATTAGGTTATGAGCCCGGATGAGCGATACGGAATCCAATCCTGAATATCCAACTCTACCAGTTAACCTTTTCGATATACCAATCGAATACGAAGAAATACCCGAACAATCACCTACTGCACCATCTACACCAAAAGACCTCTTCGATACCCCGTTACCTCTCGATAAAGGAAAGAAAAGAATGGCTCCTGGAGGCTCCGCATCTGCTGAAGAGTTTTCCTTCTCTACAGGAGTAGATAAAAAGACTCCCGTTAATGTTAAGCTTAATAGTATCGGCAAACTTACGGGACAGGAAAACTATAGGATATGGAGTGCCTCGATGACCATTATCCCAAAGGGAATAAAGGCGTACGAAGTGGTGGTGGATGGTATAGTTCCCGCTGAAGGAGCTAATGCAACAGAGGTCAATGCTTACGACCATCTTTGCCATACCGCGTCGACCATATTCATACAGGTGGTCTCACAAGACATCTTGGAGAAGATTGTCGACCTTGAGAAACCAAACCTGATGTGGACATGGCTTCGCACCGAAAATTATAGAGATTCGGCTTATGCACTAGTTTCTCAGATAATGAATCTAGTCTCCCTACCAACCCAGTACTCCGGCAACAACTTGTCGGAATTTATATCCAAGTTTGAGTCCCAGTAGCTCCACCTCACCAAACTCTCGAAAGGATCTTCGGATTCATACCGAACGACCTTTTCAGCATTTCAACAGGAAGATAAGGCCAAACGAGATTTTTTGATGGGTTTTTTGGTTAAACACCATAAAAACGTGATTGATAACCTTACGACAAAAGACAGTTTGTCATATGCGGATGTTAAACAACGGCTGATGGATATCGACACCTCCGACACCCAGGACGACACTGCCCTGTTTCCTTCTAAACCTTCGGATAATAAGAAGAAGGGTAAGAAGTCCGCAAAAGGGAATTCCGACTCCTCATCACCAAAATCGAAAACCTGCACTTGGTGCAAGAAACATAATCCCGGAAAATCCGAAGGACACACCTGGAATGAATGTTTCCGCCTGCAGAAACTCAATAAGGAAAAGAAGGAGAAGGAGAAAGATGAAGAGGCAAACATTACAACGGAGACTAAGGTAAGAACCAAATCCTTCTACTTTGACACAGCCTGTACCTGACACATGACCCCTTATGCAGGACGTCTCCTCAACTATTCAAAGTGTTCCGGATTTGTGAAATCCAGCTCACAAGAAAGTATGGAGATTGAAGGCAAGGGCGATGTGAGTATGGAATGTGTTCTTAGGGATGGATCAGTTTCTTCTTTCCGTGTTTGTGATGTTTTACATGTTCCTAAGTTAGGACATCCTCTGATTTCGTGGAGAAAATTACGCACTAAGGGATATACAGAGTTTGGGGAGGGGGATTTCATTTCAATTAATAAAGGAACAAAAGTTATGTTTGAAGGTGTTTTTGACGGAAATTTGTTTAAAATTCCTGAGATTTCACATTCGGCCCATATTACTTATAATTTCTGGCATCACACTCTCGGACATCTTGCACCATCCTCGATGGATAAAGTAATAAAGCCATATTCCGACGCCGATATCCCATCAAAACCAAAGGACTTCATCTGCTCCTCCTGTGTTAAAAGCAAAATGACACGGAATTCACGACCGTCTACGTCAGGAAAAGATAGGAATAAACTGGATCTTGTGCACTCTGATTTAAGCGGACCCTTTCCGGTTCTGTCATATGGTAGTTCCCTTTATTACATTACTCTAATCGATGATGCTACAAGGGTTGCGTGGGTTCGATTTATGAAACAAAAATCAGAGACTACTAAAATAATCAAAGATTTTGTTACAGAAATGGAACATCAATACCACAAGTCCCCGAAGGCATTTCGAACTGATAATGGAGGAGAATATGTTACCAAGGACTTGAAAGGGTTCTTTGAATCAAAGGGAATTATACATGAGTTTACTCCTCCTTATTCTCCTGAGTCAAATGGAGTAGCAGAACGTCTTAATAGAACTATAGGAGAAGCGCTTAGAGCTATGCTTGAGAGCGCGGTTACCTATGATAAGAAATTATGGGCTGAAGCAGTGTTAACCTCAGTATATATAAAAAATCGTCAACCTCATTCGGCACTAAAGGATCTAACTCCGTATGAGGTTTTTTATGGCTCGAAGCCATCGATCCAGCATCTTCAACCTTTCGGCAGAGAATGTTATATCCATGTTCCTTATCAGAAACGAAATGGCGGAAAGAAACTCTCTCCGAGGGCACAAAGAGCTATTTTTACCGGTTATACCAACACGATTAATCATTATAGAGTGTTCCTACCCGATATGAAAAAGACCGTAGTATCGGCAGACATTTTCTTCCCCCCTCTTCAGATAGAAGGGGCTTCACCCCAGAGAAAGAAATCTATTCACCAGCACCAAACTCCATCCTCTCAAACATCCCTCGATTATATCTATAGTAATAAAGATAAAGGAACCGATGATTTGTGGAGACAATGGATGCGGGAAAATCCTCAGGATGCTAATAATATGTTCCACAACGGTCATCCGACAATTGATCGACTTATTTTAGCAGACTTTAGGGCTGGAAAAAGAGATGAATATCTAGGGGCTCCCTATTGGGTTTACGACGATAACGATATCGCTTATCGAGAAACCTTACCCGAAAAACCAGTCGAAGACGATGTTCAAAGTTTCGATGGTTCAGAACATACAGCAATTCGTCATGACCACTTCATAGAAGAAGAAGAACATCAAAATCCGGACCAACGATCTCAACTTCCATTGGGACATGTCGGTCTTCCTCCTCCACGGTCTATGACGCCTCCACCAATTCCATTTGGTCAAGTCGTCACCCGTGCCGGAAGAGTTGTTAATCCTCCGGACCGTTATGGATTCGGAAATGATGCAACAATGCTCGATGCACCTCCTCGACCTCCTACACCAGAGAATCAACCCCTGGAAGGACTTGAAGGAAGTCAATGGGCAAATTTGAGTGTACTACTAATAGACGAACCAAAGTCTTACCGACAGGCCAAAGTGTGACGACAATGGTCAGATTGGAAGAAGGCTATGGATGACGAGTTAAAATCACTCAAGGAAAATGATGTTTGGGATGTTATCCCAAAACCAGTCGGAAGGAAAATAGTTGCGAGTAGATGGGTATTTAAAGCCAAAGCAAATGCTCAAGGAGAAGTCGAGCGTTATAAAGCACGGTTAGTGGCCAAAGGATTCTCACAAATTTTAGACCAGGATTACGATGAAATATTCGCCCCCATTGTTCGTTACGACTCTCTGAGACTTTTATTGGCTATATCGGCATATAAAGGATGGGGACCTAGGCAACTGGACGTCAAAACTGCATTCTTATAAGGGATTTTAAAGGAAGAAGTTTATATGGAGCTACCGGAAGGCAGCCGGTTAGATGGAATGGTGGCAAAGTTGAAGAGGTGTATATATGGATTGAAACAATCTCCGAGGGAATGGTACTACCGGTTAGTAGAGTACCTAGGACCTTTCGGATTTGTTATCACTGCTTGGGATCCCTGTGTTCTCGTCCACGAATCAGGGAATCTGTTTTTGGCTATATATGTGGACGATATTACATTGTTTGGAGCTACTGGAGAGCTAAAGGAGCAAACTATTAACGTATTGAAGACTGAGTTTAAGGTCAACGATATGGGTGAGCTCAATTGGCTTCTAGGAATCCAAATAACCTTTACCGACGATGGGATCAGTCTATCCCAAACGACATTCATCGATAAGATTCTGAACCGTTTTTCGATGCAAGATTGTAAACCTGTTTCGACACCTATCGACCCTAACCACAGGTTGCAGGCTATTGAAGTCAATGAACAGTGTACTGATACAACTGCATACCAACCAATAATCGGATCATTGATGTATTTAGTTACTGGGACCAGACCTGATCTCGCGTATACAATCACTCACCTCTCTCAATTCAACTCATCTCCCTCAATTACGCACCTTACAGCCGCCAAACGAGTACTTCGATACCTCCAAGGAACGAAGGATAAATACCTTTTCTTTCCCTGGAATAATCAACTCAAAATGATGGCATATACGGATGCATCTTATGGCAATTGGTTAGATACAAGACGAAGCTTTTCGGGATATATATTTCAACTTCGAAAGGCTACTATCTCCTGGAGATGTCGGAAACAACGGTCTGTTGCCACCTCAACTTGTGAGGCGCAGTAGATGGCACTTGCGATGACGACAAAACATCATCTCTGGTTGAAGCGCGGATGTCAAGAGTTATTGAAAAAAAGATATCCCAACAGCTCTCTTTTGTGACAGCAATGCCGCTATTGATGTTGCATATAAACAAAAGCTTAACGACCGATCAAAACATATTGATGTGGCATATCACTTTACTCGAGAGCAAATCGACAAAGGAAATGTGTCAGTATTGTATGTACCTTCGGAAGAAAATTTGGCAAATATATGTACAAAGGGAATGACGAGATATGTGAACGATCACATATGCTCAAAAATATTTGGATCAAAGTGAGAAGGGGTATTGAAAATACGGAAGTATCTACATTTCTCTTACTAATATTTGTACCTTTCTTTATTTATTCTCCATAAAATGGAAGGTCGTTGCGGATAAGAATAATGTGGTGTGTTAATACTTTTGTTATCTGTTATCTTTACGTGTCTAGAAAGTTCCGGTTAGAACTTGTGTAGAATCTTCTTTTTAGTTCTGTTTGGAAGAGATTTATCAGCGTTTATCTTTTAGATTGCGCCTAGATTGTTCTAATGGTTTCCTTACGGTTCTTGTTTATAATTATGTACAGTTGAAGAGTTTTTCTTTATTGTTTTAGGATATTGTTCCGCGACCGTGGTCACGGACAATCACTCTTGGTTTTATGTATATATAGATACTGTGTCCCCGGTTAGAGAACAGTTCTTTAGACTTTCTCTGACATCGATAAGAATACAACAATATCTTCTCGATACCTACTTCTTCAGTTTTATATGATCTTGTTTCGAACACTTCTTTACTTCGGAATCATTATCATATTATTGCTTCGAATATTCTTCTTTAGATTTTAACCGATCTATCTGTACTTTCCCACCCTATTCTATTAGACCCAAGGCTCGCCGTAGCTCCATCGAGTCTAAAATCGAAGTTGACTCCTTTCCGCATTAACTGGATGATACTGAGGAGGTTGTTCGTGCCGCAGGCTGGCACATAAAGGACATGTTGCAGGACGATCTTCGCGGGCTTCGCATTTGGCCTGTCGACATAAAACGTAATGGTTCCAGAGCCTTCGGCATCGACAAAGCTGTTGTTTGCCGTCTTGACCTGGTGCTCCCCCTTTGCCATGGGGTGCAAGATCCCAAAGAGGTGACGATTGCCGGTGACGTGATTTGTTGCACCGGTGTCAAGAATGCAATAATCGGCAGATCGATTTGACGATGCCACATTGACCGTGATCACAGAGCCTGGCGTGGAGTCCGAGACAGGGTCCGAATGTATGACCGAGACAGGGTCCAAATGTATGACCGAGACAGGGTCCGAATGTATGACCGACAACAGGAATGACTCTGACTCGAACTCGGCAGTAGAGGATGATGCGGTCGAAGCCAGGTCAGCATCACTTTTAGACTTCTCATACGAGGCCCACTTATGCTTACTCCTGCACTTCGCCTTGATATGGCCTTTGACTCCACATCCATGGCATATGACCTGGCTCTTCCAATCATCGCCCTTCCTATCATCGCCCTTCCTATCGTTACCCTTCCAATTTCATCCCCGACCTTTCTTCGTTACAAACAGCGCGGCATCTGGAGCAAGACCGCGGGCCCTGCAGAGGCGGGCTTCGAAGGACAGGAGGTGGGTGACAATGCTCGCCACTTTGTCCGCTTTCTCAGTGAGCTCGAGTGTGGATGCAAAGGTTCGCCATTCTTCGGTATTCGGGAGGTTGGACATGATGTAGAATCTCCTCCCAGAGTCTTCGATCGTGATGTCGCATACGGCAAGGTCATTCATTATCTTGTCCTGGGCTGAGATCCATTCGGTGACTGAGGGATATGACTCGAGTTGACATGATGTGAGCTTCGCCATCTCGTATCGACCGTCGAGCTTGATGACTTTTTCGAAGTCGGCTTTGATCGTATCCCAGAGTTGTTTCGGCTCAGTGAGGTCTCGGTACCGTATCTGGATCGTTGATTCCATCAGGGAGGTGAGTTGTCCGCATGCCTTATCATTGTTCATCTGCCAGCGTTCCCAATCGCGAAGGAAGTGGTAGAACTGATTGAGGTAGGACGTGTCAGTCGATTCCGGGAGGAAGTCGTAACCGGTATCTCGAGGGTCACGAGCTGCGGGAGTAGTCGCGGAGGCGTCGCTGGTCGCTACAATCGGAGGCCTGGGAACACGCATTTCTCCAGAGACGTATTTCCAGAGGCCTTGCGCTCGAAGTAGGGCTTTCGCTTCTATGGCCCATTGTCGGTAGTTGCGCTCATTGAGTTTTGTAGCCGTGGTCGACATGGCGGAGGTTGAAACAGAGGGTTGCGAGACAATAAAGAGGTTAAGAAACAATAGAGAGGCGGAGGTTGAAAAAACGAGAGAGGCACTACTAAGATGTCGGCTCGATCCACTGGAACAGGGGCAGAGCAGAGGCAGTTACAAATACTAATAGTAGGCGTCGAGTTCAGCTCAGCGGCGGGCTCATAACCTGTTGACAAGAGAAGATGATGGAGAAGAAGAGAAGATGATGAATTGTCTGTCTATCCAAAGAGAAGGAAAACTATGGACTTATATATGAAAGAGAGAGAAGGAAAACCCAATGCCGACTGCCAAAGCCGGAGCCCAATGCCGAGTACCAATGCCGAGCCGTCCTCCTCGCCATGGGGACAAGCGAGGGCGATGGGGGCAAGCGAGGCTGGTGGGGGCAGGCGAGACCGGTGGGGGCAGGCGAGGCTGGTGGGGGCAGGCGAGGCCAATGGTGGCCGTAAGCCGCCGGGCCAAATCCCTAGTCAACATGACCGAGACTGAAACAGGAGCCTTGGCTACCAATGATTAGAATGATCCAGCACAACTACGCAAGGTCATACGAGAAGACCGTTGGGGCCCGGGAGTGGGGAGTCGAACGCTGGGTGGACGTGGTGTGGTTGCAATAGCCACCGAGAGAAAGAGGAGGTATTGAGATCAGCCCTTCCGCCAATACAATCAGAAAAAGAAAAAGACTCTGGACTGCGATACTGAGTGGGAGTGGCTTGGTGGATTATGAGCTGACAGATTTGAGCTGAGGTAGGAAAGAATATGTCGTTGCCACCGACGGCAGGAGCAGAGGAGAGAGGATAACAAGGATTTTCGGCATTGCAGACCAGAAGAGCACACATTTAGAAGAGAGAACAGCGCGAAAGTTGCACCGGCCGAGAGTCATCCGGCACCGTGGCACTGTCCCCACGGGATACTTCAACACCAACAGCAACCATTGCGACCCAAGATGCCAAACACAGCAGGATGCTGCTTTCTGGGAAGACGTGATTGACGAGAATGGACTGGAGATTGGAAATGACAGCAGGCCCTCCCAACATTCAACCAGAGAGGACCAGGAAGGCGAGTCGGTCAGTTACCTGATATTGGCAAATCGACCAATAGTGAAGTGGACCATACTGGTCGATGTCCACACCACTGGATCTGACCATTAGGTAATAGAATGGGAGGTGGGAGTAGGCAGCCAGTAGGAGACGGATCATGAGAGGGTAGGAGGGTGGAATTTGCCTGCAATTATGGAGAAAGACGTTCAAGCAGCGGAGAAGCTATGGATGGAACTTGCGAGGCAGAGAGCTAAATTAGATAACAAGTGCACAGAGGATGAGGTGGAGGAGCAGCCCGAATGGTGTAAAAAAGCAATGAGTGTTGACACGAGAAGATGATGGAGAAGAAGAGAAGATGATGAATTGTCTGTCGATCCAAAGAGAAGGAAAACTATGGACTTATATATAAAAGAGAGAGAAGGAAAACCCAATGCCGACTGCCAAAGCCGGAGCCCAATGCCGAGTACCAGTGGCGAGCCGTCCTCCGTGCCATCAGGGCAGGCGAGGCCGTCAGGGGCAAGCGAGGCCGACAGGGGCAAGCGAGGCTGGTGGGGGCAGGCGAGGCCAATGGGGGCCGTAAGCCGCCGGGCCAAATCCATAGTCAACACTCCCCCTTTGGCCCAAGGCTTTCCAGACGAAGTAAAACAAAACCAAAGAAACAAACGAAAGTCTAAGATCCTCCTCCGAGTTCCAAATCGCATTAAATCCAAATCCAAAGAAAATCCAAGCATACAGTGTAAATCCAAATACACAATCTGAAACAAAGGAAATCCAAAAGTCCTGCCCATGATCCTATCCGAGTCCAATCTGCTCCACAAATTCGCCGAGTTTAACTCCCCCGAGAGCCTTAGTGAGAGCATCTGCCAGCATCTCTGTGCCTGCCACGTGCTTGATCTCAATCTCGCCTTTTGTAATAGCTTCACGAATTGAGTTGTACCGGAGTCGTAGGTGCCGGCTATCAGATTGGAAGTTGCCTGAGTTGAGAGTCGTAACACAGTTTAGGCTGTCATTGAGAATACGCCTGGTGATGCCTCTGCCAATTCCTATCTCTGAGACGAGATCGCGCAGCCAGTCGATCTGCACTTTGCCGTACGCTGTGGCAATCATCTCTGCTTGCATTGTCGATTCGGCTACTACGCTCTGCTTCTTCGACTTCCAAATGACAAGGGTTCCGAGGGCGTAAATGATGATTCCCGAGGTGGACTTGCTCGTGTGTGCTTCTCCCCCCAAGTCTGCATCGGCGGAGCATAAGATTGACTGAGAGTCATGCCCGAGGCTTGGATCATAAATCGTTAGTTTGTAGTTGGATGTGCCTCAGAGATATTGAAGTAAGTGCTTCACGGCTTCCCAATGGAGAGTCGAGGGCTGGGCGGCATATCTGCCTAAGACTGAGGTTGCATAGGTGATATCTGGGCGAGTACTGAGAGCGGCATAAAAAATCGAACCAATAGCCTTCTGGTATGTTCTAGCGTCGAAAGGCTGCTCTTCGGCCTGAATGGCATTGGGTTTGTAGCCGATCTCCATCGGAGTTGGACGCTTCCGGCAGTCGGTCATCTCAAAGCGGCCAAGAACTTGGTTGATGTAGCCAATTTGGTCGATGGCAATTGATCTTTTGCTGCGATCTCGAGTGACCGTCATGCCGAGATATTGGAAGGTGTCAGGCACAGGGACTTGGCCAGCGGCCTTGAATCGATCGTACAGTCGAGATGCAATGGAGGCAACGAGGACCGATGTGCCGATGATCATGATATCGTCGACGTAGACCGGGATTAAGGCGCCATTTGCTTCGCCGAGATTGCCACCGAAGAAGAGACCGGGAGCTGCAATTGAGGCTTGGAGACCGAGATCGTCAACTATGAAATCAAACACTTCTTCATAGTACTCCCGATTCGCTTGCTTGATGCCATAGAGAGTTTTATTCAATTTGACGAGGGGTCTGGTGCGGCCATATGGATCAGGCCATTCGCCTTCAGGGAGGCGCATACAGAGAGTCTCATGCAGAGGGCAGCCGAGGAAGGCAGTCGGGATGTCGAGTACGGCGATCTCAAGATCGTGCTTGGCTGCAAGGCCGAGGGCAAGCCGAATCGAGGCCGAATCAATGACTGGAGAGGTGATGTCATTGTAGTCGCCAGGCTTTTGGAGATCGCCGCGGCCGACAAGTCGTACTTTCCATTTGTCAATTGTCCCATTGGCCATTAGCTTTCTTCCCATAACCCAACGGCTTCCAATCATACTAGCACCTTCTGGGACTTTCTCAACGAAGGTGAAAACCTCATGACTTTCCATTGATGCCACTTCCTTGCCGATAGCTTCTTTCCATTGCTCAGCGTCCTCGGCATCCAATGCTGCGCGGTATGTCTTCGGACCTTGCTCGATCATCATGGCTATGCTGACATTGGCTGCAGTTCTTCCGCTCCTTCTAGGCTTTGGAGGCGGTATCTCTGGAGGTGGTGTCTCTGGAGGCGGTGTGAGATCATCATCCGAGTCGTCAATTGGATTGATCGCACGAGGCAATGCGGTTGCTTTCGGAGGCTGTACCTTGGCTTTCGGGGACTGTATCATAGCTTTGGGCTTGGGAGGCTCGTCCTCAATTTCCGAATCCTTATCTTGTTCGGCTGGTTCGAAGGCGAACTTTGCAGGCTTAGTCTTTAGTAACTGGTGATATAGGGTAGACTCATCAAATTTGACATCTCGGGCTATGAATACTCGGCCCGAACTGATGTCCATAACTCGGTACTGTGTCGCTGTCTCCGAGTAGCCGAGGAGCACGCACTTGTAGGCGTGGTTATCAAGCTTCTTCCTGAGGTCGCCATGGATCCATGCAAATGCTAAGCAGCCGAAAGTTCGAAGATGGGAGATATCGGGCTTCTTCCGCGTCCATCTCTCGAAAGGCGTCGAATTAGGGAGAGCTCGGGATGGTAGTCGATTCTTGATGTAGACTGCTGTGGACACAGCTTCGGCCCAGAGCTTATTCGGCATCCCAGCATGCTTCAGCATAGACCGCGCCGGATCCAGCACTGTGCGATTGCATCTCTCCGAAATGCCATTCTGCTGCTGTGAGTATGGGGCTGATACTTCCCTAATGATGCCTTCCTCTGCCAAGTACTCAAGACACTTCTCACGACTAGCATACTCGCCTCCTCCATCAACTCTAATTCGGCACACCTTCGACTTTGGGTGCTGCTTCTCCACTTTTGCCACATACTGCTTGAACTTCGCGGGAGCCTCAGATTTGGCTTTCATAAAGTAGACCTCGGTGTATCTCGAATGGTCGTCGGTAAACATAATAATATATCGGTAGGCACGCATCGTCTGAGTCTGCATTGGCCCAATCACATCGGAGTGAATCAACTCAAGTAGTCGAGTCTTTGCCTTATCCTCTGAGGGCTGGAAAGGCTTCCGGAACATCTTACCCATAATACAAGCTTCACAAGTGCATGTCGATGGGCTTTTAGCATGCAATTGGATACCTCTGACTGCATTCGGGAGCCGCTTGATAGCTGGCAAAGAGAGATGGCCGAGGCGAGCATGCCAAACAAGAATATCCTTATCATCAACCGCGTGCCGAATGTTGGAATAGGCCTCGGAGACCTCGGAGATCGGTGGATGATCTACTACCACAGAGGCTTTGGAGACTGAGGACACAGTTGCTTTGAGCACGAACAGACTGTTGATGAGCGGTGCTTCGTAGACGAGGACTGATCCAAGGCTCGCCGTCGCTCCATCGAGTCTAAAATCGAAGTTGACTCCTTTCCGCATTAACTGGATGATACTGAGGAGGTTATTCGTGCCGCCGGCTGGCACATAAAGCACATGTTGCAGGACGATCTTCGCGGGCTTCACATTTGGCCTGTCGACATAAAACGTAATGGTTCCAGAGCCTTTGGCATCGACAAAGCTGTTGTTTGCCGTCTTGACCTGGTGTTCCCCCTTTGCCATGGGGTGAAAGATCTCAAAGAGATGACGATTGCCGGTGACGTGATTTGTTGCACTGGTGTCAAGAATGCAATAATCGGCAGATCGATTTGCCGATGCCACATTGACCGTGATCACAGAGTCTGACGTAGAGTCCGGGATAGGGTCGGAATGTATGACCGAGAAGAGGAATGACTCTGACTCGAACTCGGCAGTAGAGGATGATGCGGTCGAAGCCAGGTTAGCATCACTTTTAGACTTCTCATACGAGGCCCACTTATGCTTACTCCTGCACTTCGCCTTTATATGGCCTTTGACTCCACATCCATGGAATATGACCTGACTCTTCCAATCATCGCCCTTCCTATCGTCGCCTTTCCTATCGTCGCCCTTTCCACCTTTGGAGTGTCGTCCTCGACCTTTCTTCGCTATGAACAATGCGGCATCTGGAGCAAGACAGTGGGCCCTGCGGAGGCGGGCTTCGAAGGACAGGACGTGTGTGACGATACTCGCCACTGTGTCCGCTTTCTCAGTGAGCTCAAATGTGGATGCAAAAGTTCGCCATTCTTCGGTATTCGGGAGGTTGGACATGATGTAGAATTTCCTCCAAGAGTCTTCGATCGTGATGTCGCATACGGCAAGGTCATTGACTATCTTGTCCTGAGATGAGATCCACTCGGTGACTGAGGGATATGACTCGAGTTGACATGATGTGAGCTTCGCCATTTTGTATCGACTGTCGAGCTTGATGACCTTCTCGAAGTCGGTTTTGATCGTATCCCAAAGTTGTTTCGGCTCAGTGAGGTCTCGGTACCGTATCTGGATCGTTGATTCCATCAGAGAGGTGAGTTGTCCACATGCCTTATCATTGTTCATCTGCCAGCGTTCCCAATCGCGAAGGAAGTGGTAGAACTGATTGAGGTAGGACGTGTCAGTCGATTCCAAGAGGAAGTCTTAACTGGTATCTCGAGGGTCACAAGCTGTGGGAGTAGTCGAGGCGTCGCTGGTTGCTACAATCGGAGGCCTGGGAACACGCATTTCTCCAGAGACCTATTTTCAGAGGCCTTGCGCACGAAATATGGCTTTCGCTTCTATGGCCCATTGCCGGTAGTTGCGCTCATTGAGTTTTGTAGCCGTGGTCGACATGGCGGAGGTAGAGGGTTGCGAGACAATAAAGAGGGCAAAGGTTAAGAAACAATAGAGAGGCGGAGGTTGAAAAACGAGAGAGGCACTACTACTAGGCGTCGATTCAGTCCATGCAAGCAGGCAGAGGAGAAACGATAAAGAAAACTAATAGATGTCGGCTCGATCCACTGGAACAGGGGCAGAGGAGAGGCAGTAACAAATACTAATAGTAGGCATCGAGTTCAGCTCAGCGCCGGGCTCATAACCTGTTGACACGAGAAGATGAGGGAGAAGAAGAGAAGATGATGAATTCTCTGTCGATCCAAAGAGAAGGAAAACTATGGACTTATATATAAAAGAGAGAGAAGGAAAACCCAATGCCGACTGCCAAAGCCGGAGCCCAATGCCGAGTACCAGTGCCGAGCCGTCCTCCTCGCCATGAGGGCAGGTGAGGCCGACAGGGGCAAGCGAGGCCGACAGGGGCAAGCGAGGCTGGTGGGGGCAGGCGAGGCCGGTGGGGGCAGGCGAGGCTGGTGGGGGCAGGCGAGGCCAATGGGGGCCGTAAGCCGCCGGGCCAAATCCATAGTCAACAATGAGCAGCGTTCTCAACGCCATGGCAAAGAAAATCAGGCTTTGTGCCAGATCAAAGAGGTGGTGGAACCCTGACATCAAAGACCAAAGAAGGATGGTAGGGAGAGAGAGAAGGAGAAGACGGAACTCGGAGGAGGCTGCCCTGGCAGAGGCAGAGCTCCAGCAGTTGATCCGGCGGTCCAAGAGTCAAATGTGGAGTGATTACTTGGAAATCCTTAGGGGAGCCGTGGTGTGGAGAGCGGCACGTTAAGCGAACCCTCGCATGGGCATGCCCATTGAGGCCTCAACTGACTGAGAACACAAGCAAGCAAACTCATCATTGGAGAAGGAGGAGATTCAGAAGCACCAATCTTTCCCCTCAAATGACGGCGACCAGTACTACATACTACCTCCAGCGGGACGCGCACACCCACGCGTCATTGAGCAAGCCGTAGACCTAGCCTTGTAATCTCACTCAGTCAAGAAGGCACCAGGACAAGACAAGCTGCCTTTTCACGCCAAACCGCTGCTCTGGAAGTGGGGAAACAGGAGGATCATGAGGCTGATGAAGGGAGCAATTGGCATGGGAAGACACCCAGCGGGATGGAAGGGGGCTTGCAGCATGATGATTCGCAAGCCTGGCAAACAGGAGTATACAAAACTAAACGCGTACCGCTCCATAACGCTGCTTAGCTTCATGGTCAAAGTGGTCGAGCAAGAAGCCGCAGAGCTGCTCCCAGATGAGGCCAAAACGAGAGAGCTACTGAGCGACAGACAATTCGGGAGCAGCAGAGGACAGTCAGCCATCGATGCTGTGGCCATCATGGTCGACAAAGCTCACGCAGCTTGGACAAATGGCCACATAAAAAGCGTGCTTCTCATGGACATTAAGGCAGCCTTCCTGAGTGTGGCAAAAGAACAATTAGTCAACATGATAAAGGTCAGCCAAATAGGTGGAGACCTTATATGATAGACAGAGAGCTTCCTGTCGGAAAGAACAGTGGAGATGGTAATAGATGGCAACGCCATGCAGAGACACGCAGTGGAGCCAGAGGTCCCGCATGGCTGACCTGTGTCACCGATCCTGTTTGCGATCTACACCTTAGGACTAATCAAGTGGGTCGAAGAGTATGTGTCAGAAGCTGAAGTGCTATCCTTGGTAGACGAGCTCGGCTTGGTGGCAACCGGGAGTGATGTCAACCATGTAGTCTCGAGACTTGAGAGATGCGCAGAGAAGACCATTGAGTGGCCAAGTAGACGAGGGCTACAGGTCGACGCTGCAAAGACGGAGGAAGCACAATTCACACGCAGACGAGGCCATAGGAAAAACCTCAAGCCAAAACTGCCAGCAAAGTTAAGAGTCAGAAACGAGTCGGTTCTGTTTATCGCACAGGCGACGCACAGGCTGGGCGTGTGGATGCAAGAACATCTGGCGTTCAACGAGCACCACAACCAATGCATGAAGAATCCCAGGGCAGCAGATGCCAGGCTCTAAACGCGTACCAAGACATACGGCGTCGATCCTGAGAGTGTAGGGGCCGTTCAAGTGGTGTGCGTCCAAGTGGTCGCACTTGATGGGAGCGAGCTTTGGTGGGATCCCGGGGATGTAGGCAAGCGAGACGACCTCCAACTCCTCCTCAATCGACAAGCTGGATCCAACCTGGGCACGCTGCCCACCACCCCGCGGGTTGCACTAATGAGAGAGTCATCGCTTATACCAGTGCCAGTAATCTTGGACTCCAGACAGCTGGGATTCGCAGCGAGAATAGAAAACGCATCTGGTAGCAAACTAAAGAGGCTACACAACAACCGCTCTTCCGGAGCACCAATATGCAGAGCAGTCAGGAAAGAGCATGACCATTCCCGGACAACAAATGGCATGAACTGGCCGGCCCTGGCCGAAGAGCCAGTGGTCAGGACTACCATAGTGGACTACACGACTGCAGCCAACAGCGCAGTGCAGCGCTGGGAAGGAGAGAATAACACAAAAATCGGAGGAGGGGTCTGGATGTGGTGGACTGATGGATCGCGCTCAGATGATGGCCGAGTGGGAGCCACGGCAGTGTGTATACCCGGAGATGAATAGGGGTCTCGCCGCAGCTTTCTGGGAACCGGACACATGGGTGTCTTCGACACGGACCTGTGTGCGATCACTCTCCCGCATGACGTGGCAATCGAGAATAGAGAATCATTCCAGAAGCATGGCGTCAAGATGGTGGCAGTCTTCAGCGACTCGCAGACCGCAATCCCACAAACTGCTCACATGCAGCCGGACCCAGGGCAGTGATTGGCCAGGCGGATCAGCAGTAGAGTATGGAGTCTCCTCGCCCACGGCATCGAATCTGAGATCCACTGGGTCCCAGGGCTCTGCGGCATCCCCGGAAACACAGTGATAGAGGGGCCATGCATCTCGGCCTGGAAGCGGCCTAGATGAATCTCCGAGGGAAGATCAGCAGCTATGGCGAAGTGGGAGGCCAACAAGTGCAACAAGCACTTCTGCTACAGACTCAAGAGCAAGGCGGGGACCAAGAGAGCTATCCCGATGACATGCGTAAAGCCGCTGCCCGCCAGGTTGTACTGACAAAGGGGGTGCGGGTATGCTCCCACGATGGTCTACCTGAAACGGTTCGGCCACCGATATGACGACAAATGCTGGTGTTGTGGAGGGACAGTGTCCCAGACGCGTGAGCACCGCTTCCGCCATTTCAGCTGGTGCAGAGTCCACCAGCGGCAACTATGGAAGGTGGTGAGAAAGGCGACGGGCTGGTGAGCAGGCAGATGCAGGCACCTGCAGATCTCTGAGCTCTTTTCCACAGAAGAGTGCGACCAAGCGGTGATGAACTTCCTTGCGGCCAGTGAGGTCGGGATGTTCCAGCCCAATCGAACTAGCGGCACAGAGCGGGCTCAGGCCTTGGGGCTCAGGAGTGTCATTGGAGGCAGCGGGGGTATAACATTCCGGCTTTCTTATTGTCTTTCTTTCCGTTTTGCATTCTGTCTATCTCTTATCTTTCATTTGTCAGCGGCGACGAAGGATAGCGGGGGGGGAGCTCCGCCATCTAGCCGGCTCGCCCGGAGGCGGAGGGGATATCAGGGTCCTGTGATACTCTAATTAGAGCCAATACAGTATGATTAAACAAAAAAAACAACAACAGCTCATGCAGCCTGGAGAGACGGCCACATAGCAGGCGTGCTTCTCATGGAAATCAAAGCAGCCTTCCCAAGCATGGTAAAGGGAAGACTAGTCAACTTGAGGAAAGTCAGGCAAATAGATGGAGACCTCATACGATGGACGGAGAGCATTCCCTCAGATAGAACGGTCCAGATGATTCTTGTGGGCAATGCCATGGTGAGACATCCAGTGGAAGCTGGGGTCCCACAGGGTTCACCGGTGTCACCGATCCTCTTCGCAATCTTCACCTCAGGACTGATCAAATGGGTGGAAGAGTACATATCAGCAGCCGAAGCGCTGTCCTTTGTAGACGACCTCAGATGGATGGCGACCGGAAGAGATGTCAACCATGTCGTCTCAATACTTAAGAGATGCGCAGCACGGAGCATCGAGTGGACAAGCAGATGAGGGCTACAGTTCGACACTGCAAAGACGGAGGTGGCACTATTCACGTGGAGATGCGGCCACAGGAAACACCTCCGGTCAACACTGACAGCAAAGATCAGAGTCGGCAGTTGCATTGGCAAAAATCATTTCCGTCCGGGCGGAATGGCTGCATCAGAGTGGATGCGCTCCGTCAGAGCCGTCAGAGACACCCCGGTGGCGGATGACTCCGCGCCCGGCGCCAATACCATGCGTCGCGTTGGAAATCGCCCTCCGACTGCCGTTTCGCCGTTTCTTCTCACTCTGAAAATCTCTCCTCACTTTCCTTCTACATTCAGCTCGAGGAGAGTAGGAAGTCGGTGAGAAGATATGATACAACCCGGCCGTAAGGATCCAGGCAATTGCACGGATCCACGAAATCTCGGAAAGAGCGAGTGAGATTAACAGGTGGGAAAGATAGAGTGTGTATTTTCTTTGTGTGACAAGATGAGATGAAAATGAGATGTTACCTATCTATCAACCCCGGAGTCTCCCAAATACATACTCCGCGTCACTCATTCCACCTCCGTTACCCCTGTATCTCCGTACACCCACTGTCGCTTCTAAATGATATTCTTGGACGCCGTGATCGAGCTAGTTTGGAGATACACTGGGAGGCCGAAATCGCGTGAACTCAGAGCTGCACTTGGAGGCCGTGATCGAGCGAGGTTGGAAATGCACTTGGAGGCCGACATCGAGTGAACTGAGAGGTGCACTTGGAGGCCGTGATCGAGGGAGTTTGGAGATGCACTGGGAGATCGAGGTCGAGTAAGCTCAGAGATGCACTTTGAGGCCGTGATCGAGCGAGTTTGGAGATGCAATTGGAGACCAAGATTGAGTGAACTCAGAGATACACTCTAAGGCCGTGATCTAGGGAGTTTGGAGATGAACTTGGAGGCTATGATCGAGCGAGATTGGAGGAGTACTTGTTGGCGGTCGATTTGGAGGGAAGAGAGACGGCTGATGAGATTCTATTCATTGGTTAACATTGGCATGGAGAGATAGAGCGGGATGACTGAACTTCGTATTCTTAGGTGATGGTAGAGTTGAGCATAAGAAAGAGCGAGATCAGAGGAGATGGGGGAAATCATCATGAGAAACTGGGACTTGAGAGAATTTTGTGTGTCATTCAATTGACCTTCCCCGATATGGCAGGTACGAGTCCCGATCCGGCAGGTAATATCACCGATAAGGGGTCTTCTAAACCCAACCAGGCAAGTCGTACTCCTGATTTCTCATAGCCGCTCGTATTCTCCATATCGTGCTCATCTTCATCCCCCATCACCCTCTTCCTTGTCCACAACTCTACCATCATCGCAAGAACACAAAGTTAAGTCATCCCTCTCTGTCTCTCCTTGCCATAATCAAGAGTTAACACCGAGTACATCATCCACCTAAGATTGTCTGTCGTCCCTTCATTCTCACAATTTCGAGTTGACCCCTGAATGTAGCTTCAGATTTCCGGCGTACCTCCGTACCGATCCACTGCCTTCAGCCAGTTCCCCATAGGAGCTTCGAAGGTAAAGTCACCTGGTCACATTCCCATGGTTTGGAGTTAACTAACCGATGAATAGAGTCTCGGCACCTGGCGTGCCTCCCACCGTCCGCCTCCAGATCGACCACCTGCAAGTGCTCCTCCACTCTCGCTTGCTCATAGCCTGCTACAAGTGCATCTCCAAACTCGCTCAATCACGGCCTCCCAGTGCATCTCCAAACTCGCTTGATCACGGCCTTGAAGTGGAGCTCTGAGTTGTAGATTGGTAGCTATATAGATACCTAGATACATAGATGAGAATACAACCTGAATACATGAATTTTAAAATGCATTGCATGATTAGTAGTAGCTATGAGTTCCAGGCGCACCAGCAGCGTTCCCAAAGAAGATGACGTTTTTCCCAGAATGCTCTACTGTGATTTGAGGTGCTCTCAGACGCTCCCAGGTTTGTCGCCGGTGCTCCCTGGCAGTGATGTCAACCGTCCCGTCGGACTGCCGGGGACGGTGGGCCGTCCGAGATTTCTCCAGGACGGCGCCAAGGCCGTGCGTCCCGTCCTTACTCCACAATGACGGCATGACGGCCGGGGACTTGCCAGAGACGGCGACTTCACTATCACTGGCAGTCGTCCACTGTCCCTGGCAGATATCGGGCGGTTATAGTATGAGTGTAGATGACATCGAAAATAGCCCTGAGACCACGCGGTAAGAGATATACCTGGACCCGTGCCAGGGGTGCTGTGACACTTGTATCTAGCTACAGTGCTATAGCATGAGTAGGTGCGAGTTAGGTGTATATAAAGGTTGAAGACACCCACTCACAGCATGATCCATGCTAGACACTTCTTGGTCAAATGGGTGTTGAGCTGATGAGCATTGCAGCAATGTCAGATGAACCAGAGCGTCTATTTAGTAGTGCGAAGTTGCTGATCAGTGACCTCCGAAATCGCTTGGGTGATGATATCATTGACGCTGCTGAGTGTCTGAAATCCTGGGTGAAACAAGGCTTAATATTTGGAGCAACAGCGTCAGACATAGTCAAGATGGAGCAGATGCTGAATGATCTTGCTTCGAGGTCAAAGTTGATGTTACTAGTTTTATGAGATTTTATAATGTACAATGCAGAAGATCCATGGATGTCGGTAGATGACGGCCGGGGACTGCTAGTTGGCCGTCATTGCCATCCGTCCCCGTCCTGGCTCAAAAAGACGGCACCGTTTCCGTCCTGCCCTTGGACGGACGGCGACTTTGCCGTCCGTCCCCGTCCGCAGTGATCCCGGACGGACGGGACGGTTGACTTCACTGCTCCCAGGTGCTCTGCTATGTAGCGTGACCCGTCGCCTGTGCGATGGGCAGCGTGTAATTCTCTGTCAGAGGGTACGAGGTTCCGTCAGAGCCGTCAGAGCCGTCCAGAACAACCGGGTGTTTCAGACGGAAACTACGGTTGTTGCTGATGGGGGTCATACGATTCAACACACAGGCGACACGTTGGCTGGGCGTCTGGATGGACGCAAATCTAACCTTCAAGGAGCAGCTCACCCGATGCGTGAAGAATGCCACGGAAGCAGAAGCGACACTCCGAACGGTAACTACGGCATTCAACGTTGTTACTGAGAGGGTAAGCGCCATCCAGATGGCGTGCGTCCAAGCGGTCGCACTGTATAGGAGGGAGCTGTGGTGGGATCCCAAAGAAGCGGGCAGGCGGTATGACCTCCAACTCCTCCTCAATCAACAAGCCAGGTCCATCCTGGGCGCACTGCCCACAACCCCATGGGGTGCACTTATGACAGAGTCAGGGCTTACACCCGCGCCTGGAATCTTAGACTCCAGACAGCAGCGATTCACAGCGAGACTAGCTGACGCCTGCAGCAGCAAGCTAAAAGTGTTATACCGAAACCCTTCCTCCGGTGCACTGATATGCAGAGTATCAAGGAAGAGCATGAGCATGGCCGCGAAACCGAAGGCATGATGTGGCCGGCCCCGCGCAAACAATCGGTGGTCAGGACCATCATACTGGACGACGCCACCGCTGCCAAGAGAACCGCGCAACGCTGGGCAAGAGAGAATGAAGCCAAAATAGGAGCGGGGGTCTGGATGTGGTGAACAGATGGATCGCACTCAGACGATGGGCGAGTGGGAGCCGCAGCAGTGTGCATACATGGAAATCAATGGAGGTCCCGCCGCAACTTTCTGTGAACTGGGCGCATGGAGGTCTTCGACGCCGAGTTGTGGGCGATTGGACTCATGCTTGATGTGACGATCGAGAAGAGAGAAACATTGCAAAGGCATGCAGTGAAGACGGTGGCAATCTTCAGCGACCCGCAGACCGCAATTCGACGAGCGGCACACCTGGAGCCCGGCCCGGGGCAGCGATTAGCGAGGCGGATTAATCGGTGTTGAGATCAATCGAGTACGAATAGAGATATTGAATTGACTATCGTACAAAAGTGATTGTCTAAAGAGCAAAGAGAGAGAAAGACAGGCGAATATATATGGGAAAGGAGAGAGCATACTCGGCGAAGCCGAGTATCACATCCGGAGACCAATGCCGGGCATCACTGCCGGGGCTAGCCCTACTCCTCAGCATGGGGGCAGGCGAGGCTGGTGGGGGCAAGCGAGGCCAATGGGGGCCGTAAGCCACCGGCCTCATGCCCGCAGCCTTAGGCCGTTGGGGGCTGTAAGCCCCCATACGCCACAAAAGCCATCGGGCCAAATCCCGTGCCAACAATCGGAGAGCGCGGGCACTCCTCGCCCACGGCATAGCACCCGAGATTCACTGGGTCCCGGGACAGTCCGGCATCCATGGTGTAACGGCACGGCTGCACGTGACGTGTCCAGGGCCGGCTAATACCCGCTGTATATAGTCGGCTCGCCACGAGCCTTAGATCTCTAGCGATAATCTTACCTTAACTTACCTTTATACTACTCTACAATATTGAATCCACGTTTGCAACCATATCTACTGATATACCTCCCTACGAGGCCATACACGGGCGTATGCCTTTACACTATTATCGCTCTTTAATTTCAGATACGTTTCGCATACGGGATTTCATGAATTACACCTTTCTGACGCGTCACGTCACGTAGTGTTGAAAGCAAAAGAGAAAGAATGAAGAAGCTCAATTGTCTGTCCATCCGAAGAGAAGGAAAACTATGGACTTATATATAAAAGAGAGAGAAGGAAAACCCAATGCCGACTGCCAAAGCCGGAGCCCAATGCCGAGTACCAGTGCCGAACTCTCCTCCTCGCCATGGGGGCAGGCGAGGCCGATGGGGGCAGGCGAGACTGGTGGGGGCAGGCGAGACTGGTGGGGGCAGGCGAGGCTGATGGGGGCCGTAAGCCACCGGCCTCATGCCCGAGCCCGCCAGCACCAAACACTAGGGAAGCCACCGGGCCAAATCCCTAGTCAACACGTAGTCTACGCGCGAGACATCATACAGATTTGAGAGCACTGATTGCATCAGCCAAGTGTCTAGATAAGTCTATTGAATTGAGGTTAACGGTAACAGAGACGATCTTATGCGGATTCCAGAGGCCAATTGGCCAGAGACGCGTCGCGACACATACGAATGAGAAATCATATGGACTTGAGATCTACGAATTGCAGGTACAAAAGAGGCATGAATTGTCCACCCAATCGAGGTTAACAGTAGTACACACAATCCAAGTTGATACCGGAGGCCAACCGGCCAGGAGACGCGTCAGCGTCCAAGTCGGTTAAAGTCAATTGCAACGAATGCATCATATGAGAACGCGAAGGCTACCAATCGCGGCATCAATGAGATTTGATAAGTTACAATCCAATTGAGCCAATTGACGATGACAGGGACGATTCCAGATCCCATACGTCCGCAAGAGTCGCGTCACCGGCAATGCCGAAGCCGGCTCTTTTCCCGAGATTTCGTCGATCCTTATCCGCCAAGCGCCATCGAATCTCCGAAGAGCATGAACCAACACATACAATGTGAACCTACGGAGGATCAGGGCGGATTTACGCGATACGCACGATTCACATCTAGCGATGCCACCGATGGCAGTTCCAATCGCGATTACCTTCTACACGACTCGATGGAGTCCTACGTTACTGATGATGTTAGGAGTTTACTGCAGCGGCTACGGAGGTCTTACAAGGCTATATACGGCAGAGTTCAAGATAGTGGAGCAGCAATCGCAGATCGTGCCTCAGCTGTAAAAGGGAAGTATAATAACGCCCGAATATTTTAAAGTGGCTAGCAGATACAATTCGCGATTACCATTGTCAATTATCACCTTTATAACCTGATTGGACGACCGAATCGGATCGTTGTGAGGAGAGAGAGCCATCTGCGCCAACTCGATTCTGTTTCGTCAAACAAGTCAACGAAAGCTGAGCGCCCACGAGCGAATCTGGATGTGTGCCCATAAGATGAAATAAGAAGAGGGTTTTTAGGAATGCAGTGGCGATGACTTTACTTTGTAGCCGGGATTCTGAGGATCCATGGGGCTACCGGAGGATGGACCGTCTGGGCACTCTTAGGAGACCAGCGGATTCCGGATGAATTTAAAAAGCGCAAAGAGGCTCAATTGATGTGTCGTATCCCCAGGTGGGAATGGACAGTATTTGGTTGTCAGACAGTCCCAATGGGATGTGACAACTATGTGATTTGCTCAGTGAGCTTATTCGTACACATGGTGGCAGCCGCGGTGAATACACTGTGAGCTGGAGTGGTAGGAATTGCCTTGGTACCAGGCCAGGAATCATAGCGTCGACTTGCAAAGCATTCGACTTTTGGCTCTGCAACCCCAGGGTGGGCGGAAGAGGTGGCAGTGGACCGGGCAGGCCATCAGGTATGCCCCGGGAATGTACCTGGATCACTGCCAGGGAGGAGGCGCGTTCCGAAGGTGGTTGTACTTGATATATACAAATACTTGGAGCTACTGCTATTGACGATCTACTGGCCAGTAAGCAGGTCGTTTGGACGTTCTTCCTAAGAGTGGGAGTTCGTATAGGGCTGCTGGGAGTGACCGTGGAAAGCATCTCAACTGGTGAGATAGGCACCAGGAACTGGACGGGCGAGCAGGGAGCAGCGGCGGCAACTGCCAGAAAAAGGTTCCCAAGGGTATACTCGTGTAAACGTTGTCGGCACGCCGAGACACGAAGGGAGTACTGGACGGCGGGGCTTGGCTCTTCCATGGGCGAACGGTTTTAAATCCGGGATCCTGGATATTCCTCCTTACCGCTCCATATATATCTATTATGAATTGAGAACTAACGTTTGCAGATGGAGCCGGTACCACGACAAAGATGGTGCCTACAGACGATGGAGGACTTATCCAGCGATATACCGAGATTTCGTGGAGGTTCAGCAAAGCCAAGGCGGAGACACTCCCGCCGCATCGGTCAATTGCAATTAATTTGGAGCCCGGCTACAATTTGCCATATGGGCGGATTTACAACATCTCAGAGTTGGGTGGAACGATATTCACGCAATTGCGTGGATTAAGATCACGTGCTCACGCGGCCGGATCATGGATTTGGATTTAAAGATCCCATGCCATATGGACGGATGACAATCAATCTCCTTCCCTTTTACAAAGAAATTGACGTTATGCGAAGTTATACGATTCTCGAGATCACTACTTTGATTTCAAACTACGAAGTTTCAATGGAACGCAGATATGCATGTATACGATGTACTGGCGGCATGGCTCGATACCGAGCACTATTCAGGGCACCATTCAAAGATATCGAATTAAACAGCTACATGCCCAAATTACAATGCCGAATACGATCGTGACTTAGCTTCGGTGATCCCGAGTCACACAGCTACAATGCCGATACCGCACATCTCGAAGCTGCATGAGATAAGTTGTCAGCGGAGCAACGATCTTTAAAGAGGGGGATGACAGTGCCGGATTCGCAACAACCCCTACCGCGAAATATCGCACCGGAAGTGCAGGAACGAAGCACTGTGAGCCGCAATTACCAATCGAGAAGGCTAGCAGCGGCATGTGCACGCAGGGAAGTGATGGCAAACGCACCGAGAGATGAATCAAGGCGCATGCGCAAGTCACAATCCCGAATGAGATCCCGACTCAGTCTCGACAACCCCGAGATACACAGCAGCTACTGGAAATCAACTTCAGAATCAAGCCTAATCAACCGATATGGCACCCGAAGAAGCCGTAATGGATTAGTCGTCGGCAGAGCTACGACATACAACAGGGGGATGATTGTACCGGAATCTAAATCAACCCCTACTTCAAGTAATCACAGTACCGGCAGTGCTGGGAGGAAGCACCTTGGAGCGCACTTACTGGCTGAGAATCGCAGCTGGAGATTAGTCAATGAGCGTACCTTGATGAGATGATCTAGCGAGTTTGATCTATGCCGAACAAGCGCAATTATGTCTACTGAAGCAGTTCCGAACGAGACCGAAATGATCTCCAAACGTACCAAATAGTCTACGGAACAGCATCGCAAGAGACAGTCACCGAATGGCATCGTGAGACAGTCAAGACAACTACCAAAAGATGATTACCGGATTGCCTTGAATGGAGGGCGTAGGAACTTGGGATTATCCGGTGCCCTATCTACCGAAGGCACTGACTGGGATGTTTACCAAACGGCTTACCGAACTGGATATTGAACAACCATACTGGAGGGCTATAAGCCTGCTTGGCCGATGCTGAAGGAGGATGAATATAACCACCGTGTGAGAGCCACCGGCTGCAAGAGAAGATATCAAGGCTGGCATACAAAGCTATGCACGAGGGTCTGGAGAGCGCAAACGCGCCTGAATATATAGGGTATGAATGACCATTTCATGAGAAGTTTACGAGATAGATACGAGGTCATATATGATGGACCATCACCAACAGCTATGATACCGAGAGCCGAAGCAGCTTTCAATGTTGACTAGGGATTTGGCCCGGCGGTTTACGGCCCCCATTGGCCTCGCCTGCCCCCACCAGCCTCGCCTGCCCCCACCGGTCTCGCCTGCCCCCACCAGCCTCGCTTGCCCCCATCGGCCTCGCTTGCCCCTGTCGGCCTCGCTTGCCCCTGT
>Ga0307514_10001610_pt1 | contig 26572 bp, 26 predicted proteins | sample 16_EM_MG_FD_203088 | JGI IMG/M metagenome (GOLD analysis project Ga0307514, IMG submission 203088) | Populus trichocarpa ectomycorrhiza microbial communities from riparian zone in the Pacific Northwest, United States - 16_EM | ecosystem: Host-associated > Plants > Roots > Unclassified | place... | reverse complement strand
CCCTCTCCCCCCCCCTCTACCCCTCCCATACACTGAATATCCTGCCAATTTGCTTAGGGTCACTGGGATGCCTTTACCTAGCATCTGTATCTATATAGAATCAGTGCTGAAGGAGGAGTCAGCATTGTAGTCTAAATTACCCCCTTTGGGGTTCATCTTTTTTAGTTTTTTTTACTGAGTTTTTTTTGGCTTACCCTGAACTCACACCATTACCCTGAAGTGGATCTGCTAGTATGAGCGAGGGACAAGGTGTCATAATGACATTGCATTCTCCAACTCCCTCCTCTTGAATACCTAGATCGAGGGATATTCCCCGAGCACGCTCTCTACCACCTAGACCACCCCCTGCTCACATTTTTTGACCCCACAGCCAGCTCCTTTATTTATGTCCTGAGCCCTCTGTTCTTTGGCTAACTTCCGAGATTCTCGGTTTATGACTTTATCAGCTTCGAGAGTCTTAGCAGTGGCAATTCGAGCGCTCTCGTTTTCGATATAGGCTGGATCCGTTCGGCTGATCGGGGCTTCAGCGCGGCAGCAACCCAATCCAGCACTTCTTCTGGACGAATTGATCATATCTCAGTAGCTTCGAATCCACTAAGGATATTAACCTTTGAAAGCGCACAATCTTTGGGCGGTATTGTCTTGATAGTATTAGTGGTGCATTGATATCAGTGTAGGGGTTGCGCGATCATCACGTGAGAGCTGATATTCATGCAGTAGGTAGGTAGGTCTCCTGATTTTGGTGTAACTTACTTATGTAGGTAGTACAAAATACCTTGCCAACACTAAAGTCATAAACTATGTACACTACTTAAGCGGTAAGTACCTACATGTTTTAAACCCTTGCCCTGCGGCATCTTAGACCCCAGTACATACGGTATACGATATCAGGCCTGTAACAAGCCAAGGATCAATTAGATAGGTACTCACAGTCTTACAGGGGGTCGGTCAAGTCAAAGGTAACGCGCCTTATGAGACTTTGCAGGACAGAAACCGTCAACTCCTCCTTTCTCTATTCTTTTTATCACTCCTTTTGCGGTTATGCACACGAAATTATAGCAGAGAGTCTGGGGATATTGGATGCTCATTCATGTGCATTGGGACTCTATGTTGTGGAATTTTGTTGTAAGGTTGGATATAAAAAGTTCGATAGATGGTTGTCCCCATGTACAGCGCTCTGCCACTTTCTGTAGATCTTTACGCAGTTGGTTACTAGTATCTCATTTAAGCTTAAGATGGCTTCAGGCTCAATTTGGTTTGTATAATGTACATAATTTGGTGGAAGGGGCCTTCTTTTTCCCCTCTGGCCTCTATCCTGATGGAAAAATTCTTAAAACTCTAGCCGATTGATTACCCCATCAGTTCACACTCAGTACGCACTCTAAACTACTCATAATCCTCTACAGTCAGCAAAATGAAGTTCACAGCCCTCCTCACTCTTCTCCCGTTAGTTTCTGTTGCTCTGGCTGTTCCAAATCCGGCAAGTGACCAGAGTTGTGTTAATCAGTACTGCACGGCCTTGTCCAGCGAATACTCGAATTGTGCCACGAAGTATATGCATGGAGCCAGCACAAGTACAAGCACCCAAGATTTCCTGCGTTGTTTTTGTTTAGCAAAGAATAGAAACTACTATAATAAGTATGGATGTTTACCCCTTGAGCTTTTTGGCCTAAATTAAATCTGATTTTTCTTTTAGGTGCGTGGAGTGCGCAGGGTCGACATACACTATCGGCTTCGACTTCGACCTCGTTTGCAAAGACTACAAAGGTGCTGCTATCTCCGATAAGAGTTGCTCGTGGAGAATGCTTGGGTTTGCTGTTGCTGGGGGATTAGCAGCTGTCATGTGAGGATGCAGCATGCATAATCCACTTGTCGTGTCTTGCGAATAATATAATCATGTACTTGGATAGCACCGGGGGGAAGGGGGGCGATCTTGATATCTTTTTCAAAGCCACTGTAATATTGATGTCTATTCGTACTTTGAAAACCTAATTTGCGCAGTTCCTTTTAATGACCACCTGAAAAAGTGGCTCTTCAACCGTAGCACCTGCTTTGCTTCGAAATTTGGTACGAAATTTGGTACGTCACCGCGTCACTCATGCGTGTTCACTACCTTGTTACCATATGGTACTTGACCCCAACCACATTCGCTCCACCAAAACAGATCCAACTTCAGATTTGAAAGCGTAGATATATCATCTCACCCTCCCGCTCTTCTTAATATCTCTACGTATGCTCGTAAATTCTTTTTTCAATGTTTAGGTACCTAGAGAGTACAGGCTTTCAGGTCAATTTGTGTTAAGCACGGGAATTCTAGCTACCTAAGTTCTTATCCAATCTGGCATAAGTTATGGTAATTTATACCTAAAAGGGTTAGATATCACCGCCCAGAAGGCACCATAGCAGAAATAAATTCTCATTCATACTCCAGTCGAGGTACTGCATATGTTCAATTATGCAGATATTCTACAGATTTGTTTGCCACTGGATGATCCCCCCAAGCTAGCAACCTCTGCTCTACTTGTGCACAGCTGCACTCACTACCTAGGCAAGACCTGGCGCCACTAAAAGTCCAATTGAGAGCTCCGACTTCACCCTGGGAAAGAGGCAAGGTAGGTGATAAGACTTCTTCACGAAGACAATTGGACTGCGGCACTTTGAGGGTGTATACCCTTTCTCCAGGGTGGGGTTTGCTCAATTTTCAGAGGGTGAAGTGTACCTAGGTACTGGTAAGTACGGGCAGTGGCAAAAGCTTTTGTGCTGGGTCTCGTCATTTTGAACGGATACAGTATGTGCTTAGTTAAGTGCACTGAAATTTTGGCAATAAAATGTGTGATGTAATGAAACAGGGGAGCAGTAATACTGTACATACATACTGTACAAAGCAAAGAAACCCCAGTCATAGAATTTGTGAGTTCACTACCTGTACTTCAGAATCCACAGTACTTACATGTACATAACTCATCCTACCTAAATCCTCAATACATACTCTTTTTGAGCTCGCCCTTGCTTCCCTTTATCAAACCTAGGATACCATTAATAATGCCCCAAGCCATACCCACCTCTTGCTGTTGTAGCCAACCCGCCCAGGCCATCTCCGTTTTGTAAGGAGCGCTCGGAGCATATCATCCTATTATCTATTCCCCAGCACCACCACCCACTCTGCCGTAATATAGACTACCGACAATAAAAGTTCTAATAGGCATCGGCATCCTTAAATGTAGACTCGGTTGCCGTACGGATCGTACAATCTTCCACCCATTTTAGGATTTCGAGCCCCTAGCTCCGCTTGGAAAAACATGAGTAAGGCTCGCTTCCTCGGAGTACCAGTGGTATAGATGCTCATCATCGGGGTGTGCATAGTCATTCACAGGTTTGTCATACTGGATGTGCTCGTTCGCATAGAATTCTCTAGTATGCCTTCTAGCCCGCTGCGGTAAGTGTTTTTGCTGTTGGACCTCCCTTTGAATTTGATTGTTGAGGAGGACTATGTTGTCTTTGATAGGCAGCGTTTGCAATATGTGAGTGGGTGCTCCGTCCTTGAAAGTTAACCAGTCTTGTTCCTGCCCAGGTTCTATATTGTTGATGTTGAGGAAACCATATTGCTGAGCTACGTCTAGCCAGTATCTGGCAATTTCTCTCGCTGTGAAGGCGGTTCTGTTCTGGCTGACATTCGCAGGTTGCTGTGCCAGATGATCTGAGGCAAGTGTATCGTCTGCAGCATCGATGAAACGTGCTATGTTTTCTCTTATCTTATCCTGCAAATTGAAGAGGAATGCCAATGTATTATAGGCGCCGCGCATCCGGGTGAGATGTAGTCTCTTTTCCTCTTCCGTAATTATGGGAGCTACTGCTGTGACTTTTGGGGCCTGACCTTCGTCTGAGTCGCTTAAATCGTCTGAGTCGCTCGAGTCGGTTGGCTTGCTCAAATTGGCTGAGAAGAGCTTAAATTCATGGAGGGCGTCACCTATAATCTCCAAGTGCTCCTTCTCCTTCCTCCAGAGCCCCTGTAACCCTTCGATCACAAGTCTAGGAGGATCCGGAGCCCCCGATGGGGGTGGGATGGGGGGTGGGTGATAGTTGACATCATCAAACGATAGCGAAAAGCCTTTCGGGAGGTCAAATGAGAGTGCGAGGAGATTATCAATCGCTCGCTTCAGTTCTGAATCTTTTGATTCCTCTTCATGATCCCAGTACCGTGTGAGATATGCAGCCCTCGAATGTACCTTCATACAATATTTTTGGTCACGTAGGTTGCCATGTTCACCCTGGATAAACTGTGCGAACATGAAATCGAAATCCATCAGGTCCGTGTCTTCACACATGTAAAGGTACTGTTTCCACCATTGGAAGGCATCACAAGGTGATTTATCGACTTTCCGCTCAGCATCGTCGTTACCAAAATTTGGCTGTAGCTTCCGACTTTTCAATCTGTAGTTCAGATACCCCATCCCTGGATTTGTAAACCCGCTTGCCTTGCAGAAATTTTCAAAGTGGGCATGGATACGATCCATTGAAAGATTCAGCAGGTGAGCTCGTTCCTTTGGGAGTTGATCCACAAAGAGACAACGCAAAACCTGTAGGTTGCGATACCAATAAACTTGCAGCATCCCCCAGAATACACTCGGCGTGATAGATGCAGGGAATCGTTTCTGATCCACAGGAAGATGGAACGAGAACTTTTCATTTGTGGAGGATTTGCCATGCATCTGGTATGGTTCTTGGGCAAATAGTTTGCCTTTCTCAGCTATCCTGGTCTTTAGGGTCTTGCTACCCTTCACAGATATTGTCTGCCTTTCGCTGACCTCAAGCTGAAGCATGTAATACTTGTGCACCATCCGCAATGGAACACTGTGTTTAAGCCCAGCCCAATTCGTCTCCCACAAACGAGAATAATAAATGTTACTTCCGGCAGAAGAAAATCTTGCCCATAAGCCAACTTCGCCAGTAACATATTTTTGGCTGATAGGCTTATTCCGGGTGTCTCTGCACCGATCCCAGCGTGTCAGGGGAATGTTCTGGTGATCCACGTTGCCCTGTGCCTTTGCTACATCGAAGTAATCAACGTCCCCGCCAACTTGCTCCTCCACCCATTTTGCCCTTCGGGGGGTGCCCACGCCAATGCTCTCCAGATCAAGCTTCCCGAGGGAGATCACAATAATGTGCCGAACTTCGACCCATAATAGTGATAGGCTATTATATTGCTGCTTGTTCAGTCCAGTGGCTTTCAAAGAGATTTCTGACGGATCCAAAGCTTCACGTAGCTGCGCCAGCTCGCGGGGTCGCTCCTCAGTGACTATTGCACTCATGATGCAAATGTCTCACCAGAGTTGTTGTGGGTGGTATTGAAACCGAGACTGCAACTCTTGAACAGTTTGGTTTTCTATATCGGGTGAAAGGCAAAATTTGTATGTGTGAGATAGGGAAGCCGACGCGTACGGGTGAACATCTACAGCTGGGTCAAAATAATGGTTCATTCGGATATCCTCTGTTTCAAGTTCAAGATGTAGGAGTCGATAAGGTACCTCGATCCCTTTACCACCGCAGCTACTTGCTGAGTGCCTTCAATCCACGAGTGAAAGAGATAATGAACCACAAAATTGCCCCACTTGAAGTGGCCTAGTTCAAATTTGGGAGATATATTACATTCTTTGTTTGACATCCCAAGACTGGGCAATCTCCCTTTGTTTGCACCACCCGCTTTGTTACATTGTCTGAGATGTCGATGCATGTCGGTCGAGTCTTCGACCCAAGACCATCCTCAGCCACCGACTAACCGCTAATGTAGGTATTGCACTACTTAATCTACTTAATTACAATGTATTACGATAGCAGTCTTGTACCAAGGCCTCTCATCCTGCAAGTTAGCGTACTAACAGCATTCATTTCATATTCAAGCTATCTAGCCTATACACTCTATATGCTATATCAGATGAGTCCGACTTGGAGACTTTCTAGTAGATTTAATTTACGGTTTTGTGGTGAGATTTTTAAACTTGGAAATTGTATGATTGTTTTATGGTCAATTTAATTTCACTGAGTATCACTTCCGGCCTGGACTCCCTGGCAGTTGGGGCAGTACTTCGTACTCGAGGTGCACACTGGCTTGTCGTGAAAATTGAAATGAGAATAGGTTTGGGCAGCATTCCGGTGAGTATCTGATATATACATACTACGATGTGTACTTGTATATAAGCACTTGTGCGAGGCTGCTTAGGAATGAAATATCAATACGGAGTACTCTGGCGCGGTTACCGCAGCTTGTGTCTACACCTGACAAATAACACTAAATTTGGCTCATACTAACCAACCAGGCTATCCAACTGATATATGGTTTAAGGGAAGATGGAATTTTCGATATTGCTAACTGTCCGACTTCCAAACATTCACCACATCGCTTAGACCGATTGATGTACCGCACCATTAATATTGCATGCATTGGATGGCCCAAAGCGTCCCCCTCCGATATTCAGGCGAGAGTCAAAGGCCCTGGCGCCCCACTCAAAATCTCTCTCGCGAAGGGTCTTGCACCTCACCTACTTTGTCTCTATCATCTGCAAGAAGCTCCAGTAAATACGCCATTTTGTCCCATTCCAGTTCCTTTTCTCGCTCGCGTTCATAAGTCGATAAAGGCGGCCAGTCTTCATCCAACTCCCGCATACTCCGCCGCTCTCGTAGCTTGCCAGACCGAAATCCCTTGGAATCGTCAAAATTGAAATCTTGCCTCAATGGAGCCTGCCTTGTGTGGGCTTCAGCGGCTTTTGCTTCGTATGACCCATACCTCCATTCCCAAGCCAACGAGCAGACAAGAAGTGAATTGTAAAGTGCGACGATCACAATAAATGGAGTAAGGATTCGCTCCCAAACCCAGTGCTCGAATGCATCCAGGTTGGAATAAACATTGGTTTTTTGTAACACGAAGGTTAGATTATCTCGCTTGTCGTAGTTCGTAAATCCGGATGCTATCCCCCTCGATTGAACGTCAATGCTACCACTCTTCTGAGTTCTACCATCTGTGAACTCAGCAGGGCTGGGCTCAATGTGCTTTCCTGAAGGAAGTGGGCAATGTGCACTGCCATTGACTGGTGTGGAATGAACTGGTGGAAGCATGCCCGGAGCTCTTTGAGCTTGGGCCGATTTCGTTCCCGGAGTCAGTCGGGGCCCAGGTACCAGGGAAGTTTGTGCTGCTGCAGCGCTCTGCGCATCACGCCTCGCGCCCCAGGGTGTTGGGCCAGGGGTGGTAGGCATGCTCCGGGTACCTGGTCCATCACGGAAGTGCATATGAATAGCTGAACTAAGGCCGATGTCATCCTCGAGCCTAGCCGTTGGGCGACTGGCTCCACGAGGCTCGCTAGCGGCTAGGGGTGCTGATGGGCGTAGGATTCCAGTCTTACCAACTTGGCCTTTCTCCGGTGGGCCTGACGCTAATGTTTCAGATTGTTCCGGGGGCTTCGGTAGGTCCTCTACTGACACTTTCAGGCTCTGCTCATCACTGGTTAGTTCTGCGTTCACGTTATCCAGGCCTCTTGACCTTCGCAAGTAGTTTTATTGGGCTTACCTTTGGCCAGAAAAGTGCTTCCCAATCATCAAAGACACGAGTATCTCGATCTAGCTCGCGCTTCTGGTAGAACATTAGAATTGCTGGGGTAAGCTGGTCTCTCCGAATTGGGCCAAAGAAGTCCTCAAGGATCTCTGCTAAAGGCTTTGGATCAACTCGGAGATGCTGGGGGTCTCGCGGAACCTTGAGGTCGATGTCCAAGATTATGGAGCCCCCGGCTCCAGGGAAATCTACCCGCTTCAGTCGGTTGCGTAAGTGTGTCCTGTGGCGTTGAGCGTCAGTGACTGCTACTCAAGTCTACAGTGGGTCAACTCACAATCTTTCTCTCCAGACCTGAATTTCATGTTGCATTCCCCGCTGCTGCAAGTATAGAAGTACATCTTCTGGAAGTTTAACGAAACCCTGACGGTCAAGGCGGTTATCGAATTCAATGAGCTCTCTTGTTGAGAGGGGTGACCGTTCCCCTATTTTGATTAACGGTACCAGGATCTTGTAACTGTGGGGAATATAAGGTTGAATGTACCAACTGGAGCGAGCTGCTTTGTATGGTATAGTGTAGGTTCTAGGGTTTTTTTGATGGCGGGGAAACGTGAGCGAGGGAGGCAGGTTCATGCTGAAGGATCGAGATTATTGTTCAGGGTAACAATACCAGCTTTTGGCGCAAATCACCACCCAGCAAGAAGAATCATAGTTATGATCCGTGTGAAGTAGAATTGGAACTAGGCTACAGGCTTGGGTTGCCTACACCAGCAGTGGGCACGAAAGTGGAGATGGCAGCATTTCTTTGTGTGTATTGGAAGTTTCAAGTCATGTGACCACGAATCTCTTTGTCTCGCTATTCGGAGTCCTTTTGACACATCAACTTCGCTGATTTGGACAGCAGTGGCTTGAATTTGCGTAGGGCGGTGACAGAAGAAGTTTAGCAAATGCGGATGGCCACTGAACTTCTGGCAGACCTTAGTTCTATCAAGAATGGCTCCTAGACAATTTTGACTGTGGACATTGCGTATCAGCAAACCTGTAGTCGAAGGGGAAACAATGTCCCTCATTTCGTTGTTTATAGACACACCTCCCACTCTAGTCTGTGATAATCCTCCTCGAGTTCGATTTTCACGCTTTTCCTCTGGGCGGTTGTATAAATAACTAAGGAATTGCTACCAACATTCATCCTTTCTAAAATTTGTGAGGGATTTCTACCTACTCCATGGATCCGGGTGCCCCTGCGGATTTAGGAGCTTCCTCCGACCCTCCATTGACAAGCCGCCCGGGGCCTAGGCGCTTCTCAGCCAGTTATCACTATCAGCCCAGGAATCAGGTGGGGGGAGCAACTCGCCGAGGGCACTCTGCACCTCCATCTACCATCCGTCAGTATATGTGCCAGCCGAGATCACCAACAGGCAGCATATCGGGTGCTGGTGGGACTTACTTCACCCCGCCGCCTACCACTGAAACACAACATCTCGTAAAACACACTAACTACTTCTTACTGCTGGTCGGTCTGGTAGGGCGCATTTTATCGGCAATTCTGGGCGATATGACTGCGAGATGGCAAGGCTTAGGTATGACCATAGGGCTCGTTTGGGTTATAGCCATGCCGTTGGCTTTGAACGTTGTCGTTTGGAGTACATTTTTCGGCTTAACCGATTTTCCCCTGGTTACCCTGTGGCCTAACAAGTTTATTGTGGAATTGCTTATCCCATGGGTAGTCAATCTCAGGACTAGCAATGGGCCTTCAGCCTGTTATGGCTATATCACAGGGCTGATCATGACAGCAATCGCAATACTACTTATCAGAATAGCCCGGGCGGTATTGAGGTGGCTCAGTGTGCCGACACGGCGAGGGTCATGGGGATGTTATAGATCAATGCAGTCGATCCTTACTGCATCTGCCGGATGGAGGATGTACAACTACTATTTGCACTACTTAGAGCTGGCCTCGAACGAGAGGTGGTCGTACACCCAGTGCTTGCTGAACTTTCTGCAACCACCAGCTCTGAGATACTTCCAGCGAAGATATTGCCCTCGGGTGAAATTCTTTTTGACCAACGGGTTCAATTTCCCTCTGTGTGCAACAGCAACTCTGGGCTCTTACAATTGGAACTCCGAGCCAATTCTACTTCCCTGGACCCAGCATAGCCTGACAGATCGCTATTTGTTAATGACAGGACAAAAGCGTGATGATCCAAATCCCCTCGAGGCCATGTTGCTTTGGATAAATTACGGTTTACTCTATTTCTACTTTTTTGAGATTTTCCCCTACAGTTCTACTGTGCTTCCCAAGCAATTCCTTGAGGCCGCCATTGTTCGTAAGCCGAGGATTTTGGCATTTGCTAGCTTCCAACTCCTCCGCTTTACCTTCAACATACTTCCCCGGCTAATCCTCGATTTCCCCAGCTTAATCCTTCGTCCTATCCAGTACCCCTTTCGACACATCCTGAAAAACACACATCTGGGTACAAGATTCGTTGTTGGTGTCATGGTTTATCTAGGCTTCATCAATTGCTGGGAGCTTTGGATGTTTCTCTATTTCTTCCCACCACAAGATGAATGGGAACTGCAGCCAGAATTCATAGTAGTGAAAGCCTTCACTTATATCTGTGGGGTCGTTCTTTACTCCGCATACTGGTTGATATGGTACAAAGAATGGTCAAGATACGTTATGTGGCCAGAACAAAGGGTCACCATCGAGTTATTACAAATGGTCCGAGGCCCAAGGATTGACGAGTTCCGTCGTGTACTTGGGTACTGGGACGGTTTCTGGAGGTACGATGAGAGGAACCGCAGAGGATCTTCGCTGGAGTATAGTCGGGGATTCAATCTCAGTAGTGATTTTTGTAGGTTTATTTTGTGCCACTCGGCTGTCTGGGCAGTGTACGGATGGTATTTGAATTGTACAGTCATAATCATGCGGTATCTTGCACAGATGTTATTCTCACAGCCCATGACGTTTGAGCTGACTTGGGAATGGGTCTTTTGGAGGTTGGTAGCTCCATCCATTTTTTGTTGGGTGGTGGATGACACCTTCTTTGGAGAGGGGAAGATTGATAGAATGTCGTTTATCTTACCAAAAGTGGATGATTTGGAGACATTCTAGTGAGGAGCGAGGGGTATGATGGGAAGGAAGGATATTGGAATGCAGCCTCTGTTTTCACATATGTCTGAGGTTAATTAACCGCCCAAACTTGGAGTGCGCTGGGGCTTTTCCATGCTGTGAGGACCTTAAGTCACTGTATATACATAAATGGTTCTGAAGGTATGACGAAATTCCTCGGATGCGTAAACCTCTCCCAGCTCTTTGCTTGTAGCACGGATTAAAGGATTACTAGTTTCTCAACTAGTTTCTCATTTCCACCTACCTACTTTATCTATTTGTTATGAATTTGTGCTACAACGCGATGGGAGGGATAGTATCTAGAGAATAGGGTCTCGTCGCTACACTACATATAACAAGTTCTCTCCTCCCTAGCTCTCCTTTCTTAAAGCAGAACCTGCACCCCACAGCGAGAGCAGTCTAGGGAGTGCGTAGTCTGGTATAGTCTGCTCCTAGAGCGCCTGGGCTACAGTCCACCCCCGGTAATAGGTAATTATGTGTACGTAAGATTTGCACGTATGACTTGACTCTACAAGGGTTTGTGCTAACATGCCTCGTGGGGGTAGTAATAGAAGTAGCTTTACTAGGGCATCCGGGGATAGTTGTAAATGATATTCATAACTATGGGGTTTCACTGTCTTGCGGAGCATCTCCGCATTGTGGTCATGACTTCACTCTGCATGTTAGTGGCTCCCATGTACTCAATCGCACTCTTTCTCCTGTGGAGGGTGAGTACATGACATCCTATACAGAAATAGATTTGTGAAGCAGGTCATAGATTGCCTGCATGTCTTGCCCTAAATGCAAAATATAGGAATTATATATCAGGCTCAATAGCTAAGGATTCCTTTCAATGAACCGAACAAGGCCCACCAAAAGTAAATGGTATTTCAAGAGAAAATCTAAACAAAGCCACAATCATAACGAGGCAAATGTATGTGGAAATACCTCTTTTGTGAGAACTTGTCCCCCAGGTTATAGGACTATATACAGATGCCCCAGGTAGAGGTATTGCATCCATAGTACATTAAGTAGGTATATAACTTCATTAAGAAGCCATGCTACTCGCTATGACCTTAGGTTGACTGCGAGCACAGGCCTTGAAAAAAGGAGAGGAGCTACGCTAAATGAAGACATTGGGTATTTGAGATGAGGTTTAAGCCCACTTCCCCAGCAATCCCATCAAGGCTATACCGCCCATCAAGCTAGCAAATCCAAAAGTTGTCTTTACTGGTCCGGAAGTTCTCATATCCCCGTTCAGCCAGTCGGCAGCCCACATCTCCACAACACCCACCCAGACCAAGATACCAGCACTCAGGGCATCCAAGATACCCATGGCGAGCAGTGTCTGTTTATCGTTGCCGTTGAACTGATTCAGTACACCAATACCAATTGCCATACCAATAGGTGTAATAGCCGCGAACGCCAATGCGAGAAGTAGCCTAGTCGTGAGCGAAGCACAGGCAGTAGGGAGCATAGCGATACGGGTTCCAAGAGCAAGACCCTCGAACATTTGGTGAAAGATGACCACGATGAGGAGAGTAGTGAAGACAGAGTCACCCGAGACAATGAGAGTGATACCAATGACTGGCGAGACATATTAGATGAAAATCAGTATAAATATAAAAAGAAGTGAAACTTACGAATAGAGTGGAAGATAATTCCTGCTTCCATAACAATTACGGCGAGTTTATCGTTCACAACTGGCCCATGGCTGTGCGCTCCGTGAGAGTGAGTGTGCACATGGTTGTGAACATGTGGCTCACTTCCACTGCTTTCTGTCTCCCCCTTACCAGCAACAACCCCAGGGGCCTCGAACCCCACAATTGGGGAGCCCTGTTGGTTCTTTGCACGAATTTGTAGGATCCGGTCACCGACATACTCAACCAAAAAGGCGGAGAAGATTCCGGCTATGGTGATGGCAGTGGCAGTGGCCTCATAGCCAAGCTCACCCATGCAGGGGTTTGCAAAGAGGATTTGGGCGTGGGTAAGAAGCTGCGTCAAGAAGCTGGTAAGAGAAATTCCAGTATCATGGTAAAACGAGGAAGGAACTCACATGAATGAAAGCGGTTGCGATAATGACACCGGTACCGAATTGTTTGATAATGGTAAAGACCAAGCCACTGTACTTTAAGCCTGCTGCTTTCGCTAGCAGGATTGGACCAAAAACAGCTAAAACCACACCAACTCAGCGCCTTCATTCTAGAATGCATAGGTAGTATAGCAGTGGCGCCTTACCAATCGAGCTCGTAACAAGCACAATGAAAATTGTCCCAATTCTTAATTTCTTATTAAAATCCCTTTGGCTCACCACACATTGCGTAGTAAGTGTCTTCTCATCAGTAACAGGAGGCTCATCTGTACCGTTGGCTAGGTCTGGTGAGGAGACAAGGACTTCCTCCCCATGCGCATTTGTGCAATATGTCTGGCCATCGCGGGAATGGCAGTTCGTATAGCCAGTCTCCACAGTGTGGCCATGCTCGTCCGTGTGTGTAGCTGAATCTATGTGAGTTGGTGTTGCAGACACAGTGGTGGATAGTGGGTATAGTGTTTCTTTCCCGTCAGGGCCGATACACCACCTACAAAATAATGTCAAAATGTTTCCATCCCTGGAGGCTAAAATGCAAAGGGGATACGCAATGGAGAGTCTTGAAGAGGGAGGGGAAATGAAGGAAAAGTTTATAGTGACCACCAACATACCTCTCCGTTCCACGCATATGACAGTCTGTTTGTGCCTCAGCTGAGGTAACAAAAAGCAGGCACGTCGCCAACATCAACCCTAGAATAACCTTTTGTAGACATCCACGACAGCTCGGGACCCTCCTTCTCTCAACCATGCTGTGTATCATGCTGTATCAATCCTTTTGGAGAAGAGGAAATGCTAAGCAGGGCCTGTCCAGTTAAATAAACGTTAGGGATCTTCAGCCACGTCAACGAATTTATTTTTTGTTAATTAGACATACGGTATTGGAAATGCTTCTTGAATGGGTTTCCTTACTTCCAGGCCAAGAACCGGGTATAACAAAATCGGCTCAGCGTAATGTAAGGGACGATTCAAAATAGGTCAACAGCAGTGCAGGCGGGATAGGAGTATATATATGTAAGAGTGTTCCTCCACCCTATCCGTGCTCTGGATGTCACGGGTACTTCCCAGTTTGTCCTTGAAAACTGCCGTAATTTGGCGATCCCCCAACTCCAGATAGCTGCCGTAAAGAAAAAATGGTTTGTGGTGTTGCTTATGTGGGAAGTTTGGGTGGGGAGGCAAGTGTCGGGGTATGATTGTTGACATCAGGGCGGTCTCATGGGTGCCACGGTTGCGGGTACCCACCAGGGTGTCTGGAAGTCGTGGGAGAGTTTTTCACTGGGTGTGGGGGGGGCTACTTAGTAACCTAGCACACCTTGGTGGCAGGTCTCCTCCCTTAGTATTTCGGCTCTTAGATAAACGTGCTGGGCACAACGTGGGTTTAGACCCAGGGAACCGCTAAGAGAGCCACAAACTGCCCCTTATTAAATCCATATCTAGACCAAGGCCCCCGTAATATAATTCGTTGTATCGTTTATTGTCTGTACTCTGGCGCGTAGAGATTGAAGAGTGAGTGTGAGGTGGGTGTGTGGATATTTGGATTTTGCTTGCAGAATGAAGTTAGCCTCTAGCCATTGATGTAGTGCAAAGGTAATGAGGAGATATGTACTCAACAGACCCTAGCCGGCCTACTGGAGTTCAGATTTGGTTTATATATCAACACTGATCCAATCCTTGCCGCCTGGGTCTCAGGGCTGTTTACATCTTCACCTAAACTCTCCTGTAGGCTGGCGGGCACCTGCACCTGTTCCTTTTCAATGTTAGAATCAGAAATGCTAGCGATTGAAAGATAATCCATTGATATTCAGCCACAACCTCCGTCGCTCGTGGCCAGTGCAAGATCCTGGTTTTGTTGGTCCCGACGCCCATGAGCCCCAGCGCTGTGATCCATCGCAAATTTTGCTGCCACCTTGGTGGGGTGAAAGTGTAACAGGCAGGACCACATGAAAATCCAGTACCCACCAAGGTGTCCATGATGACACTTACTGAGCTAGTAAGTGAAACTCTTGTGTAACCAGTCCATGACCAACCAGCTTGACCGCGTTGATTAAAAGGTGAGGCCTGTATGGTCTGGGGTTATGGTCTCGGGGGATATTTGAGGGAGCATCATTGAAAAGGTTTTTCTGATCGAAGAAATGTTATGGTGTATGTACAGTACGTACTACATATTTACATATTTTTTTTTGGAGTCCCTCCGCCTTTCCCCCGAAGGGGGCCGCACCTTTAAAGGATTGGGTTTACACATGGAACAACATACTGCTTAAACGCCCTGCCTTCCGAACCTAAGAGACATATTTACATACATGCACAGTATACATACCTATATGCATCAGCTGTAGTATTTGGTGGGCAAAATGTTCTATTTACAACTGTTCGATAATTGTACTGTACCTACTCGACATTGACTCAACACCATGAGATGAATTGCCATCACTGGTATATAGGTAGTACTTAGCATCAAGAATATCCAATCAAGGTTTACAGCGCCGTTGCCAACCAGACTACATCTGTCATGCATACATACATTGCAGGGGGGGTCGCGGATTCTTTTGCCCACACACTGTACCTACCTACTACGCCTTCCAATCAGAGGCGTGCATAACCTGTAACTGCAGGTGTTGAGGGTAAGGCTCGCCAGTTGCGAACATCAATCATAAACAAATCCGTAAAAATAGGTGTACTTCAGGCTAGTATTTACGAGAAGGCACCTCTCCGAGTAGCCCCTGAGACATTGCATTGTCTGCTAGTGATTGCACATGCCTACTTGAGTACTTGCTTGTACACTCTTTCAATATATAATTCATCTTTCCAACCACCCCGCACGCTGGAGAATATAATCCATGTTTATTGTTTAACGCCTGTACACCTTCGCCTACCAGGTGAATATACATGTACTTATACCCTAAGTATATTACCATAATTACCCGCAAGTCGTTGAAGTAGAGTTTTACTGAATGCCGATGCCTGCACATATCGCCCGGCAAATTGATGTGGAGGCGGGAATATATGTGCATACAGGGACTTGAGATTAAAAGCCGGTCTGCCGCGCCAAGAAGTGCCTATGTATCCGTACAGTATCACGTATATATACTTGCCCTCTTTTTTGTTAAGTTTGTAGGTCTTTCCCCCGAAGGGAGCCTTAGGCTCCGTTCCCGCTCTTTGGGTTTGCGCACGGAATAACACGCCACACCATCCTCCACTACCAAGGCCCATTCAGGCTAGTCTCAGTATGAACTTCACTGACTAAGAATAGAAGCTACAAATTATTGTAGTCTGGCTGGCACAACACGAAAGAAATTACTGCGGTGTATGTAGCTTGCAGTCAGGCAGCTGGATATTGTACCATAATAGTTTATGGCAAGCGGTATCCCGCAGTCCTCTAATATACTACACCAAATATCTATATCCTTGACCTGCAATACCATCCTACCGTACCTACTTCCTGTACCACATCCTCGTGATCTTCGTCTGTCTCATTTTCTTCTGCAGCTGCAAAATCCCATACATAAGCGCTTCACTTGTAGGCGGGCATCCGGGAACATAAATATCCACCGGGACAACTCTATCACAACCCCTCACAACACTGTATGAGTAATGATAGTATCCGCCCCCATTTGCGCATGAACCCATGGAAATTACCCTATATCTGAATTAGGATATATATCTACAAACACGAAGCAATATAATGGGAGAAGGGCAGCGCACCATCTTGGCTCAGGCATCTGATCGTAAACTTGCCTCAAAGCTGGCGCCATTTTGTTGGTTAATGTACCAGCTACAATCATAACGTCAGACTGACGTGGGGAGGCACGGAAAATGATTCCGAGACGATCCTGGTCATAGCGGGGGGTGGAGAGGTGCATCATTTCGACAGCACAGCAGGCGAGACCGAAGGTCATGGGCCAGAGGGAGGATTGGCGAGCCCAGTTGGCGACTTGGTCCATGGTGGTTCTGAAGCGTAGAGTCAGCACCATTGCACTTTGCACATAGACACCCAACCTGGGATAAGGAGGTATGGCGAGGGGGTTGTCGGGTGGATAGCAGGGTAGCAGCGCATATATTCCCCTTGCTGGAGAACTTGCCCCGCATTCCCAAACCACACATCACTCCCACCCCTCCGACCCCTTCTCTATGACTCGTCCCTCTGATATTCCTTCTCATATGCCACAATACCTGGACTCTTATACCACTTCATCTCCCCACCGTCAACCACTGGTCACTCCCAGTGAATACCTACAGCGCATACTGCACCACCCCATTTGTCCCCTCCTGACTCGGCAACGGTACCTCCCTCCTCGGCGCCCTCGGAATCGGTGCAGATGGTTCTGTTCCTGATCTCTGTGCAATGGGTACCTCCGCCTTCTTCTCCGCCGAAGCTGATACTGTTCTTATTGCACTTCCGGCTGGAAGTAAGAGTGACTTTGGTGCTGGGGTAGATAATGCTACTATGCCATAGGAGAGGTCCGTTAATGGTTGATCTTTCGTGAATTGAGTAGCCGGGTGGGGAATTACCTCGTGCAATGTGTCGTGTAGTTGATAGCATCTTGTATGTATGGTTATAACTTTTTTTTGTTCGGGATTGAAGCGGAGCCTCCTCTGTCATCACGTCGTTGCTGATGGTGCCAAGACCTAGGCGCTGGTATTAGATAAGCAGGAAGCTGGATCTGTGCCCATATTCAACTTTAACCTACCGAAAATATGTCTCTACTGTAGTTAGTCTCTAGTTTATATGATCTGCTCGGGGTATAGGTATATCGAGCTTCGCATTAACACATCATAAGTCACAAGCCAGACTAGGATCTGGGAAAGGCAACATTTCCACCCAGTCTTCTGGTCTCCTTGGTGACTGTCTCAATTTCCCTCACGGCGGTACTATCTCTTATGACTAATGCCTTTATGTCACTTCCTGCAACCTCAATCTGCGTTGGGGAGGGTGTCAAGAATGGATGTGGCGGAGGGTGGAGTCTAAGGCACTCATGTGGGTGCTTAAATACCGGTATGCTTCCTACAGTGCAGCTCTTACACTACTCCAAGAAAGTGTGCATCAATACTAAGTTTGAATAATACCGGACATCTTCACGAATTTATACCATGTTGAATATCCTCAAACCTACGGCTAGTAATGTTATTAGCTACGCAGAAGGTAAAACCTTGAAATTACCTCTGGCATTTGGTGATGGCTCATTCCACTGTTAGTCTGGTTGGCACCTCCAGTTAACCAGACCCTACCTACTCCATATGAGGCGTCTAATCCTACAAATATTGGTCGAATTTTACAGCTTGCACAAATGACCCTTTTATTGCTGTTAGTGACATTGACAAAATGGCCAATTTAACTCGCAAAGTAATCGAAAAATACTATATGATAAAACTCTTGCGTTGCTCGGCTAAAGCCGTTAAACACAAACACAAAATGGTGTTTAAGAGACAATCTTGGTCTCGGGAGGTAGTGGCAATCATCATCGAGTTTGGGAAGCGCTCAGCGTGATCTCGTGCCAAGACTCTTATACCACTGCAGCAGCTTTGCATGGGGTTGATACTGGTGCTGGTTGCATTTAGAGTAACATTTTTTGCCCTCCTGCATTCTTCGATTCTCCTAATTTTCAAGCTCGACGTCTATGTTTTGTGCTGATCCAAATCTCGATGGCAATATTAATTGGCCTGCCTTAAAGAAATAGAACCCAAGTACTGAAGTATGCGTTCAATATTGCGTGTTAATATGGGTGCTCTACGAAGTACTCTTTGTGGCAACGCCACTAGTCAGGGTACCCCGCCACTCCCCCAATGTTCCACCTGTTCACCCGCCTCCACATCAGGTCAGGTCTACCCACCACCAAGTCCTTGCTCTCCTCCGCCATGTCCACCACCGCCAAATCCCCACTCTCCCGCCCAGTCAAAATCGCCTGCATCCAACTCCTCTCCGGCAAAGACAAACCAGGCAACCTCCTCCTCGCCCGTGAAAAGGTCCTCGAGGCCGCCCAAAACAAAGCCGACATCGTCGTGCTCCCAGAATGCTTCAACTCTCCCTATGGATGTGAATGGTTCGACCATTACGCTGAGCCAATCCCGTCTCGCTCCGAGCGGGCAGGCGGGGTGGTGGATGAGCAGAAATACCCTAGTTTCTCCGCAATGCGAAAAATGGCTATCGATGCAAAAGTGTATCTCATTGCTGGGACTATACCAGAAAGGAGCAAGAACCCGCCGAGTGGGAACATCAGAACCAGCGATCCATCGCAGGGGCAGACGAAGACGAGCGAGGGGGCGAGGGGGGATCATACGGGGAAGGAGTATTTGTATAATACATCTTTAACATTCAACCCTACAGGAAGCCTCATTGGAGTACACCGGAAAATCCACCTATTCGATATTGACATCCCTGGGAAAATTAAGTTTACGGAGTCAGAGGTGCTATCCCCGGGGCATACCCTTACGTTAATTAATCTCCCCCCCTACGGACCCATTGGAGTACAAATCTGCTACGACATCCGCTTCCCGGAGCTTTCAGAAATTTATGCAAGGAAGGGGGCATTTGCAGTAGTAGCCCCGGGGGCGTTCAATCTGACCACAGGCACTCTCCATTGGGAGTTACTCGCGCGAGGAAGGGCAAATGATAACCAAGTATATGTTGCGATGTGTTCCCCCGCAAGGACAGCAGATGATGTCGAAGGGTATAAGGCTTGGGGGGAAAGCATAATTGTCGATCCCATGGGAAGGGTACTGGGAAAGGCTGATAGTGGAGAGGGGATTGTTTATGCGGAGTTGAAGCCTGAGGAGATCGAGAGCACGAGGGCGGGGATTCCTGTCACGATGCAGAGGAGGTGGGATGTGTATCCGGATTTCAGTGCGAACGTTGAGATAGGTGATGGGTTGGATTTATTAGAGTAGGCGGTGTCGATCTGCTACTCCCAGATGCTGATAAGTCTGGGTTAAGAATGTCTAACGGGCACCTAGCCTGGTTAAAGACTAGGTGGATTAAGGATTACCTTCTGGGGTTTTTTATGCACTGAATCTAAAATGATAATAGGGTCGGAAAACATCATTCTTCACAGATTTACTACCACACAAAAATAAATCGGTCTGGGCACGAGAACAACAGTACCTAGTATTCACTCATACAAATAGATAGAGATAGGTACTAAAAAATTCAGAAAAACCTTCTCCCCCTCCCCAACTCTGCCTCCCTTACAACTTCGCTTTAACTTGGATATTATGTTTTGACATCAATTGCCCTCGCTTTGCTTCTTGTTGGCTGAATCTCCCGATTCTGCACTATGTTAGCGCTCAATTTTGTAACATATAATTTTCATAATTCAAGGAAACACTCACATCTCCTTCGCCCTCTGGTTCTCTCTCCTCCCCAACTGGTTTAAATGCACCTCATCCGGCCCATCGGCAATTCTCAGAGTCCTCATATGCGCCCACATCTTTGCTAGTGGGAAATCCTGACAAACACCTGCTGCGCCATGGGCCTGGACGGCTCTATCGATCACGGCCAACGCCATAGACGGGATGGAGATCTTGGCCATGGCAATTTGCTTCATTGCTCCCTTAGCATCAGTTTTATCAATCATGTCCGCTGCGTTAAGAACGAGGAAGCGGGCTGCGTCAATTTCGATACGAGAACGGGCGACCCATTCGAGGATAACACCGTGGGAGGAGAGTTGGGTGCCGAAGGTGGAACGGTCGGGGTCATTGATACGGGCGATGAGGTACTCAAGGGCTTTCTCAGCCTAGTATGAAGTTTGTAAGAGCAGTGCTAAGAGTGGAGGACTTGGTAAATGTTCTGCTTGAGGAAAACGTACAACACCGATAGATCGCATACAGTGGTGGATACGGCCGGGTCCGAGACGGCCTTGGATAATTTCAAACCCACGGCCTGGGCCAAGGATGATGTTGCTAGCTGGAACCCGGCAATTTCTGAAGATGAGCTCACAGTGGCCGTGTGGGGCATCTAAGGGTACGCCAGGCTATCAGGATCTATATTAAGTAGTTAGGAAGAATGTGGGTGGTTTTTACCATCATAGCCATACACGGACAGTGCGCGCAGAACGGTCACACCTGGGTGACCGGCTGGGACGATGATCACACTCTGTTGCTTGTAGGGATTGGGGTTCTTTGGGTCGGTCTTGCCCATAACCAAGTATAGTTTGCATCGTGGGTCACCAGCACCACTGCTCCACCATTTCTGCATGCTAGTTTAGGATTCATCTGTGAAGCTTCTGGGACCCAGGGGAAACAGCCTACGGTGCCATTGAGAATATATGAGTCCCCGTCCTCCACCATGTCCAAGTCAATGTTCCTTGCATCACTGCTTGCCTTCATTCTCTCTGTCATCACGAATGCGCTCCGGATCTGCCCATCCAATAGCGGCTTCAGCCACACCCTCTTCTGTGCCTCGTTTCCATATTTTGCCAGAACTTCCATATTACCAGTATCTGGGGCAGAGCAGTTCATGGCTTCAGATGCAATGTAGCTGGTTCCCATGATCTCTGCGCAGATACCGTATTCCAGGTTGGTAAGGGCACTGCCCTCCTTATAGTGTCCCGCGGAAAGGAACAGGTTCCAAAGGCCGGCAGCTTTCGCTTTAGCCTTGAGCTCATCGATGATTTTGGGGTAAGTGTTGAGGAAGCGTTTGGAGGCATCTTCGGGCATTTGAGCCTCGGCGATGCCATCGGCAGGGATACATTCTTCGTTAACAAATTTGTAGACCTAAGTCCGACAGCAATGTGAGTTTTTAATCCCGGGTATATTTCAAGTCCAGCTGAAACTCACCTTGTTAATGATCTCCCTACCCTTAGGCGACACGCGGTGCTCAACAATTGATGGTATCGCGTATCCAGGCATCTTGGGGTTTAGACTCGGAACTCGCACAGAACAAAATTCAAAATCGTGAGTATTCAAATATGGGGTATTACTGTGTCTAAGCTATGAAGCTGCGGCTTTGCCGTCCACATACCGAGGTGCTTTTCAATTGTCTTGGCTAGCGTTACGCCACACTAACTACATGCAGCTCGTTTAGCGGGCCGATCCAGAAGCATGCAGTTACATCATCTCGTTGCCAAGAGTAAGAGCTTTATATATATATATATACCCAGCTTACAACACAAACCTCATGATGGATCTACATACATTTTGCTTATGACTACTACATTGTAGGAGTTGAGAACATGCCGTGCCGAACTGGCCCAGGTGAGAATTGTAAAGGGCAGTTGACTGGGCAGAAAAATGGATTTCCTGATGAGGTGGTTCGACTCCCGGAGATTGAACTGCCTACTATAAGTACTGAATCCAGAGTGAGGGTAGATAAACGACATCATCGACATCGCTCATCGCTGCAGCACATACGATTAAGCCTACTGCTCTTTCTACCACTCAGTCGCCGAAGAACTCGAAGGTTTCCAGACCTACTTCTCCTTCATTGGGTAGCACTCTCGCACCACCCTGCCCAACTCGCTATCTCCCTGTCAACTATCGCATTCCCTACAGAGCCACCATCAGTGACAGCAACGGCGAGACAGAAAAAACTTGTGCTTCTCGGCTGCACATGCGGCACATAAATGTGCAGTTAGATTTACTCTCACGTGTTGGGCTGAAGGTCACGGGAACTGCAGGTGTCCCCAAATGGGTAGTTGGAGCAAATTGTGTTGAACCTCGAAGGTCACGGGGAGCTGCAGGTGTCCCTATATGGGTAACTGGAAATATTCCAAAGTTGATAAAAAGGACCGGCTTCGCTGCTACACGACGAGACATAGAGCTGTAGAGACTCTCTAATAGTCTCTGGGATACCCCTCCAAATTTCATGTAACATCTGCCAGTGCTCCCTTCACTACCTCAGCATATTCATCAGGTGCGGAAGCCTTTTATGAAGTTGGCGCTTCATGTGTGCCCAAATATGTCCAATCGCGGGCGAGTTTGGAGGTATGAGTTGCCCTGCATGAGAATTGGATCTTTAGTCCTAAAGTTTCACCCAACTCCAGACGAACATCAGGAAGAACGCCAGTATTGTAGGAATTACGCACCCACGTGAGGATAAGAGCTGCCCACGTGAGATGTGAACCAGCAGTCCTAATATGGCAAATGTTATACGCCGGGCAAAGTGCAGGGTATCCCCAAATGGCAAATTGTAAAAACAGACGAAGGATATAAGTGATGGATTTTTCGGATGTATTTAGAGTTCTGAATTCCTTAAGAGTTCGGGGAGCCCGGTGGTTGTTTAGTGTTCTCGGTCCCAGTCTCTTATCTACTTACGCTGAAATAATTATGCTCTGGGGAAAGAGATAAGAGACTGGGACCGAGAACTGATAGAGCTCAATATCCGTGATGTATTCTCTATCCATAGCATCACAAGAGTTCCCTGGACACAAGAGTTCCGAGGACCCACACGAGCTCTACTGTCTACTGCCCAGCCTGTCACCTCCTAGTCCCGGGGGACTAACACCTCCCCTCAGGCGTGGCCGGTACCGCGGTAGTATATCAAAAAACAAAAAGGAGGAACAAAAAACAAGTCAATAGGTTGAATAAAACAACAACAAAACACCACCACCTCCCCTCATTCCCAGCAACGTCACTTTTTTATCTGACAACAGAAATTAGCGATGATAAACGGGGGGTTGGTTTAGGTAAGTGTAGGTATAGTACCGAACGGTACGGAGTAACTCAGACTCCAGCTCATCATGAGCCATATTCGTACCATAGGCAACTCAGGCCTTAAAAAAAAAACACGGCACTCAGGCACAGGTGTCAGTTATATGCAACTCAGGCATTCGGCTACTCAGGCCACTTTCAGCAAGAAGCTTACTAGTAGGTATTTATTCTTCGGCAACTCAGGCCTAGACACTGGCACTCTGGCACAGGTGTCAGTTATAATGCAACTCAGGCATTCGGCTACTCAGGCCACTTTCAGCAGGAAGCTTACTAGTATTTATTCTTCAGCAACTCAGGCCTAGACATAATATTTATTTCTCGCATTCTAGTGCCAAGGGCAATTTCTCATCCGCATAATGGTGAAGGGTCTTGATGTGTTCATGGAGTTTATTGCGTGTTGAGAAGCATAGCCTGGGCATGTCTCTCGTAACGTTCTCTTGCCAATGCTTTCGTCATCGTATCCGCTATCATCTTCTTTGTTGGTACGTATTCTAATATGCATTGCCCTGTTTCCACCATGTGTATTATGAAGCGCTCACGGGTATGTATGTGCTTTGTGCGAGGCCTATATCGACTTTCCTGCCTGAGCTCGGCCCATGTCTTGAAAAGCGACATGGACCTTTGTTCGCCAGTAGATGCGGTACTTCATTGTTTTATACAGTGGCATCTCCCACGATAGTTAGGAATAATATCATCATCATCGCTCCTACACATCTTCGCTCGCCTACCTGCACACTCCGCTGGTTTTAATCGCTATCCCACTCATTACCTACGTATATCATCCACATAGGTATTCACGCTGTCCATACCCCATATCCTACTTTCTAATAGTTTTCTGTCTCATGAAAGTCAGACTATTTTAGAAAAAGAGGGGAAATGAGAGCACAAATTTCTCTTGGAGGCAGAGCGTCCCGACCTGTCCGGAGATGAAGTTTCACTAGGTGGAACCTGAATAATACGTGGTAATTGCTGCAGGTAATCGATTTCTCGATATATTATTATATACATAATGTACCTTTGGGAGTCGTATTATGTTTTTTTTTTCTGTTAATCTATCTAGAGTATGGCGAGAGACCGCACCTATATTAAAACTTCTAGCTAGAACTATACACTCTTTGACAGTCAAAGTATATCTTGAGAAATAAGTAAGGCCAGATCAATTCTTATCCTCTTGCCTTTAAGAGCCCATAGGTCACATGTTCTCTGGGTGAGGATGTTGGAAGTATGAACCCGAAGGGGATGGCATATCGGGGATCAAGGAAAGGGTGTATGGCACCATAATGCAGCACCCTGATGCCGAAGGTTATCCGACGGAGATCTTCAACGAAGTCAATAATAGTGACTTAGTTTATATGATCATCATTCCTATACTGTCGAGGTTCAGACGCAAGACAGGGCGGGATGTAAGTTTACCGAGGGAGAAAGAGGTCATTTTTCGTGGACGGTGAGAGGGATGGGAGGAAGTAATTTGTCGTTGTAGACCTGGTAGTTGTGGGAGGGCAGCAGTTTGCCCTCATGGCTGGAGTAAAGAGATCCTCCCTGGGAGAAGCAATGTTTACTGGCAATGAAAGACATGAAAGGTAACAATGGTGGAGGCAAGGTGTACGGTTTCGCTACAACCGGAGAATGCTCAGCTACGATGGGGCGGTTCAAATGACGGACAAGGTGCAGGTATTATTTGATAAAGGGTGGATGAAGAACAACTCTGTTGTAGTGGGCTGCATATGTGCAGCGAAGATAGGGTGATTTAGGCCGAAGTGGGGGCATGGTGGTGAGAGCCAGATAGGCGAAAGCAGGCGGACATGTAATTTCGTTCTTGTTTCTTAGGTTTGGGAGGCAGGGCGTTCGTGCAGCATGTTGTCCCGTGTGTAAACCCAATCCTTTAAAGGAGGGCCGCCTCATAGCGTACAGTCCAAAAAAAAAAGGTTGATTTAGTGCCGGGTTATTTGTTATCAGAGGGATTTTGCAACTTTTTTCCTGGCCCATTTTTGGTTCTGGCAGCCAGACAACCTCCAATGTTACCATAGCAACGCAAATAGGAATTTGTACCAATGTAAACCGAGAAACTACCCCTTTTTTTTTTTTTTTTAAAAATAATCATTAATCGCATTTATCCTATATAGAATATGGCGATGGACTGCGGCTCCTGGTGTTCCAGGTGGCCTCTCTCTCCTACCGGGCCAGTCCCTGCCCTCCCCAACTATCTACGTTTACATGATGAATCCCGCTACCGCCTCACACCACCTCTCGTCTTCCCACATCATCTCACTGTTTATGCCCCTTCCGTCCCCCACGCACGGGCAGCTCATCAGATGTGCCGCATTCTGCGCTGTCCAGCCATCACACACGCACCATTGCTCCTCACTCTTCCCAATCTCCCATAGCCATTGACGCTGGGGTCCCTTATCTGTTACCATATATACCAGCCCTCTCACTGCTTGTCTCGACCACTTGAAATGCGGCGGTGCTTTGGGGTATATCGGGAATTCTTGTTTTATACCCGCCGGCGTCGCTATGCTTTTCTCCATCAATCTCCATCCCATATCCGCTGTCCTCCCTGCCATTTTGTCCGCCTCTTCATTTCCCTTCGTGCCGTTATGTCCTTTTACCCACATCAGTGTTCGGGGTTGCTCCTGCATCTTTTTGACCAATTCCTCCTCTATCCATGACCGTGGGTTCTCATATCGTAGATTCGCAATCCGTGTGATCACCCCTTGGCTGTCTAGGGCTACCGTCTTGTTTCCGTCTTCCCATGCTATCAATACCCCCATCTCTTCCGCATCCGCCACTGTGGCCCACCCCCCTATGTATTTCCCCCTCGATCTCGTTGCCCCTGCTGCGTTCCCCTCTCTTCTACTGCCGTCTGACCACTCTTCCACTTCTGTTTCTGCCAACTCTTTTATCTCTATTTGCACTTCGTCTTGTTTCCATCCTCCCATCCATCTGTATTCTGTATCGTCTCCCAGCGTTTCCTTCAGTATTGGTTCCGCTATTGTCCTCAATTCCGGTTGATACCTGGCGTATACCGACGCCGCCCATCTGACTCTCTTATTTTCCATTATCTCCCTTATATCTCCCAGCCCCACTAGCCTTTGTATTTTGTCCTTCCTGCTCCCTGGGTACCCTCCTACTGTCCACCTGTACATCTCGTATGCGAGCCTTTCCTGCTGCTCGCTTGGTTCCGGATATAGCTCGC
>Ga0307514_10001609_pt1 | contig 26577 bp, 36 predicted proteins | sample 16_EM_MG_FD_203088 | JGI IMG/M metagenome (GOLD analysis project Ga0307514, IMG submission 203088) | Populus trichocarpa ectomycorrhiza microbial communities from riparian zone in the Pacific Northwest, United States - 16_EM | ecosystem: Host-associated > Plants > Roots > Unclassified | place... | reverse complement strand
TAAGTTATTAAATAAAGAGGTTGATTGCGAAATAATAAAACATAGTTATCAAGGAGATCCGGATGAAATTTGTCATCATAATGATAAAGAATTACTTACAAGTATTATTCAAAAAAGAGAAAATCCTTACTTATTTATTCTAGATTATTATTTTTCTAAATTAGAAATAAAAGAAAATCCTCAACGAGTTAGTAGTTTTATTAGTGAAATAGCAAAAATATTTCAAAAATTTAAAATAAATATTAAAAATTTTTTAATTGAAAAGATAAGTTTGATGATAAAATGAAATAAGGAAGAAGTAGAACCATATTTTATTCAATGAAATTTTCCTATTCGTGATATCAAATACTCTCGAATTTTATATTGTCAAGAAATAATAAAAAATAAAGAAAGAAAAATAATTTGCCTTTGTTATCAGAAAAAATCTTTTTGATTACTTACAATAAAAAAAAATTATTTCTTTATTGATACTAGAGAAAGAAAAAGTTATCAAAATATTTATAATTATTATATTTCTTCACCTAATAATGAAGTATTTTTTGGTGGAAAAAATAATGAATGTTATTGCAAATCTTCTCACGAAGAAGAAAAAAATTCACTTACACAACAAAAAGATTTTGTTAATAAACTTTTTCAACAGATAAACATTGTTAAAAAATTTCTCTTAAATTATGAAAAAAAGCGTTAATCTTGGAGCAAAAGAAGAAAAAAAATTATTGATAATGGCTAAAAAGGCTTTAAAGTTAAGTAAAGAAGGAAAAAAAGTTTCTCCTCGTTTACTAAATGCTGTTAGGTTATTAGTTTTTCATAACCAAAATTTAGTTAAGTATATTGCGCGAGGTTATTCTTTTTTTTCAGGAGTTGATCATGACGATTTGGTTTCTGTTGGAATTGAATCTTTACCAAAAGCAATTGAAAAATTTGATACTAGTGTTCCAAGTCGTTTTGCTACTTATGCTGGTCATTGAATTAGGCAAGCCGCTCAAAAATTTATCAATGATAGTCGATTTATTAATCAAAATTCAGCAAAATCAAAACAACAAGGAAAAAAAATAATATTTTATGATAATTATTACTTAAATGATGATGATAATGAAAACAAATCTTATTCTTTGATGGATGTTTTGGAAGATAGCGAAGACAAAAAAAACAGTAGCGAAAATATTCGACAAAGAGATATTTTTAATCAAATAAATTTTTTGGTCAACTCATTAGAAACTCGCGAAGCAATTCTATTAATTAGATTGTTACATAAAGTAAAACCGACTAATTTGCTTGATATTTATTATTTTTCTACCAACGAAGAAAGAGATGAATTAAAAAAAAAAATAAAACTAGGTAAGAAAGACATTAAAACTCTTCAAAATTATTCGCTCGAAGAAAAAAAAAATAGAAGGTTTTCAGTTGTTAAAAGTTATTTAGAAGTTTTTTCAAAAAATTACAATTTTTCTGATTTGGCTAGATTACTTAATAAATCTGAAAACCTTGCTCGGAAACTAAAACAACAAAGTTTAAATCAATTACAAGAACTAGCCAAAAAAAGAAACTTGCATTTTCTGATTGAATAATATGCTAGTTGAAAGAAAAATAAGAAGTCTTGCTGATTGTGAAAAATTAGCTGAATTTTTAGTTTGCTTATTAGAACCTAACATTTTTTTACTTCTCCAAGGAGAATTGGGCACAGGAAAAACTACTCTAACTCAACTACTTGCTAAGAAATTATGAATAAAAGAAAAAGTAACTTCTCCAACCTTTACTATTTGTCAGCGTTATCAAATAAAAAATAACTATTATCTTAATCATTTTGATTTTTTTCGTCTAAATAATAGCAATAAATTAGATATTTTTCAAGAATTAACTATTGATAATTTAAATATTATTGAATGACCCGAAAAAAATCCTCAATTTTGAGAAATAAAAAAATATATTCAACTCAAATTAATAAAAAAAGATTCTGAAATAAGATTAATAACTTTGAATATTAATTTTCCCTTAGATAAATTCCAAAAAAAGAAATTTACAGATTTTTTTCACTTAATTATTTAGAATAATTTATTAAAGAAAATAACAAATTAAATTTCTCAATTAAAACTAAAAAATTCCTTATGAAATTTCAAATAGATTGGTTCAAACTAAAAAAATTTTTTTTATGATTAATTGATTGGTCGGAATGACTTTCTCCACCAGTTAAATGTAAAATTATAAAAAGTAATGAAAAGTCATTAATTGGAATTGGTTACTACTTTTTTGGTTTAAAAGATTGACGAATTAAAAGTCCTCTTAAAGGGGTTATTAGTAAAATTTATCCTAATTATGTAGCAATTCAAATTACTAATAACCAAGGATTGCAAGTATTGGTTGATATTCAAGTTGATGAAAAAAATCCAATGCCTATTGATAAAATAATGCATTGTGAAGTAAAAGAAGGAGAAAAGATTGATAAAAAAACTATTCTTTTTTCGGTTTATTTATTAGATTATATTAAGCATGTATCAGTCTATGTTCCCTGACAACCAGAACTTTTAAATAAAGTTGGTAAATTAGAAAAAAATGATAAACACTGTTTTGCAAAAATTTACTACCGTAATCCTTATACTAAATTACGATTTAAAAAACACGGTAAATATTAAATCTTTAATAATTTAATGATAAAAAATAGAGTAATCACAATTGATCCTTCTGGCACTGGAATTACTGGAATATGTTTAATAAATTCTGACGAGATTATTTTTTGTGAATATAAAAGTAAAATTTGGGAAGAACATTTAAAATATATCGTTGATTTACTAAGAGAGTGAAAACCCAATATTATTGTTTATGAAACTACTAACTATATTCATAAAAGATTGCCAGGAAGCTTATCCCTACTTAAATTAATTGGTGCTATTGTTGGATTGAAATATGTTTTTGATTTTCTTAAAGAGGTAGATAGTATAGCCGTTAATCAAGTAAAACCATTCAAGGACAAACTTTTTCAAGGCAAAGAAGAAATTGAAAAATTAACTTGTAAAATTGGTCGTGGCAAGGGATGAAAATATAAAGACAAGCGAATAAGTTTGCATCAATTAGACGCATTAGTAGTTTATCATTTATGAAGTGAAAGAAGTTTAGAAAGCAAAAAAAGTATTAAAAAAAAAATAAAGGAGTTGAAAACTAAAAAAAGATTAGGAATTAGGCAACAAAAACAACTAAAAAGATTAGAAATATTTTTGGTTGAAAAATAAATTAACAGTTATAAAATATCTTAACTCAAAAGGAACCCTGACATTGTTCTTGTAGTGGATGTCAAAGAGAACATATGTCAAAGCCGAGGATTTAATTACCATAAAACCTTATCTTAAAAATCATTCTCTTTAAAAATATTATTAACAATATTTACTAATTTTTAAAACATAATAATATTTTACAGTATAAAATTATTTAATAGGTTTAATAAATTTCTAATATGAAAAAATCCTCTCAATATTCCACTATTAATAATTATAATAAGTTGTTTAAATTTTTAACTTTTGATTTAAAACTTAAATTTTGTATAATTGTTTCTTTAATTACTATTCTTTTTATGTTTATTATTTATTCCTTTTTCGGACTTATACAAATAAAAACTAACTCATTATAAATAAGAAAATGACAAAAAAAAGTTATCAGTGATATTTGCTTGCGGTGAGAGGAGGACAAGAGGAAAAAATTATTGAAAAAATTAAATCAGAATTGGAAAAAACTGAATTAAAGGAAGATATTCGTGAATTAAAAATATTTATCGATAGAAATAACAAAAAAATCATAAAAGGTTATATTTTTTGTCATTGTTCATTAACTTATGAATTGGTAAAATTATTTCACAAGGTTCCCAAAGTAATAGGATTTATTAATCATGAAAGAAAAAGTAATAAATTACCAGAATTTATTTCTTCTGAATTGGTTAAAAATTTTTCTATTAAGGTTGAAGAATATAAAAAAAATAATACAATTAATGAAAGCCCTGGCTTAAATATTGGTGATTTAGTAAAAATTACTGATGGAACTTTTATTAATTATGAAGGAAAGATTTTTTATCTCAATGAAAAAAAACAAGAAGTTAAAGTTGATATTGAATTTGCTGGAAGAACTATATCTATTTTAGTACCAGTAAAAAATTGCCAAAAGATTTTAATTTAGTTAAAATATCAATATATGAGTATCCAAATACCAAACAATCAAGAAAAACATTTAATTATAGTAGATTTAGACGGAACAATTTTACCAGATTTTACTAATGTTGACCAAAAAGCGGCACAAGTTCTACGTAAATTAAAAGAAAAAGGACACAAAGTATGTATTGCTACTGGTCGTAATTATTTATCAACACTACCTATTTATAAAGAAATTGGCCTTGACACTTTCTTAATTACTTATAATGGAGCTTACATTAATAATCCTTTAAAAAAAGATGTTCCGGCTTTAGCGGTTATTCCTATTGCTAATTCAGTTGTTAAAGACATATTAGCTGAAAAAATAATAAAAGATAATTTACTTAATGTTATGGTTGATTCTACCGATAAACAAAGTATTTCTACTAGTGATGATATTTATTATCGCGAAATTTTCTTTAATGGAAATAGTTTCATCAAAGGCGATGTTTTACAACAATTAGGAGATAAAGATTGTTTACAATTAGTGCTTGAATTTCCTAATGAAGAAAGAAAAATCAATCAAATTATTTCAAAATTAAGAAAAAAATATAAATCCAGTATTACTTTTTATTGTGGAGAGAAGTTAAAGGCAAAAAATTCTAACGATAAAATTTTAGTTCCTGAACCAGAAAAATTAATAATCAAAATTCGCAATACTAATTCTAATAAAGGAGAAGCAACTAAGTTAGTGGCTGGCTATTATAATATTTCTTTAACAAATACTATTGCTTTTGGTAATGATATTAATGATATTGAAATGATGAATAAAGTAGGAATAGGAGTAGCGGTTTCTGATAGCGCTAATAACTTAAAGGCTTATGCTCATGATATTACTGAATTTGATAGTCGTAATGGCGGAGTAGCTGAATACTTGAAAAATATGTTTGGATTATAAAAAAAATATTACTTATTTTTCATTATAGTAATCGCTTTTATGTTTATCTTATTAAAAAATTTAAAATCCTAGTAAAAAATAAGTTTTTTCAACCTCTAAGACAAACACCTTAAAAACTACCATTATAAAAAACGATAAAAATAACTTAATAATATTTTGTGCCTGTAGTTCAACAGGTGCGGTTTTCCTTTTAAACTACGATTATCTCCAGTATTAAGAGGGTTTTTTTGCTCAAAATTAGCCATAAAAGTAGCTAAGTTTGTATTTTCTAATTTTTGATATTTATTAGCGAAGTTTTTCATAACATACTTTTTATCTGTTAATCAACTTATTTACAGAACTTCGCGGAACTGTTTTAGTTGATTAAACAGGTAGAAAATAATTATGATCAATATCTTGTGTATATTTTATAGCATTTTATTCAACGCTTGCTAACTTTTTCTTTAGTTTATTAACCACAGTTACTAAGTAAATAACATAGGTAGCTAAGATAACCAAGCCAGTTAAAGATATGGAGCTAATTACGCAGTTTCAGCAAAATTTAGGCTTTTCATAAGAAATAATAAATGATTTTTCTGTTGTTGAACTATTAGTCTTAATGTTTTTGATAATAACATTAGTTGATACTTCTATTTCTAACTGTTTATCTAAGTATAACTCTAAACTTTCTAACTTAGGACAGTTTCTAAGAATTAATTTAGTTAAGTTTGGTAGATCTGATATATAGAGGTATTGAATTTCTTTATAGTCTTCAACAATTAATGTATCACCTTCTACTTTTCCTATCTTAACTCCTTCCAAAAATACTTGTGTTCTCTCTTTTGGTTCATTTTGATTAAGATATTCTTGAATGGTTGTCACTTTATTTTTTTTGTTCAGCGATTATAGCTTGATAAGCTTCTCAATAAGCTTTTCGTTCTGCTTCGTTTTCTTCTTGTTCCTTTTTTAGTAATATTTCTAATTCATTAATAAAAGACATTAGGCGATTTTCTCTCGGATCAGCATTAGCATTGTAGCAAGTTCAATGAATATCATAAGTGTCTACCACTTTCTCACTTCGTTTTTCCATGCTTTTATCACAATTTACACAAGTTCCAGGACTATACCCTCCATTACCGTTATTTCTATTAGCTCTTATTCTTCCGATATCTCTAACACTATCATATTTAGTTCTTGGCATGATTTTATATGTTTATATTTTATTGGTATTACTTTGTAATTCTTTAATTTTTTTTCTCTGTTCTAGTATCTTTTTCTGTAATTTAGTTTCATCATTCTTTATTTTACCTCCAATGGTGATTTTATCTTTGGTGAATTGGCCTTGACCTTTGAAAATGATGAATAACATAATAACAATTGAGGATATACAGACAATCACAGCAATAGTTAAGAGCATTTGACACGATTTAATGACATTGTTTTGTTCCTTGATTTGGTCTAATAATTTTTTGAGAATATCATCATCCATTATTTTTTCTTTAGGTTTTGTTTAACTTTAGACATCATTTCATCTAAATCCTGCTGAGTTTGATATTTTTGATAGTAATCTCAAACTATTTTGCTTATTAATAGCAAAGGAGTAAGAATAAGTGAAGAGTTGATTAATTTACTCTTCCATTCACTAGGTAAATGTTGAGTTAATTGATTAAGTTTTTCTTGTATTTCCTTAATATCTTCTAAGTCCTCTACTTCTTTTTTTAAGTCAGCAATCTCTTGATCTAGTTTGTTATCAGTATTTTTAGCTTCTAATTGTTTAATAATTGCTTCTAATCTTTCTTTTTTAGTCATATACACACATTTTATTTTCTCTTATTGTTCAAATAATAGACTAAATAAGCATCTAATTGGTGAGTACTTATTTTATTATTACTGTAAAATCAGCCCTTACCAATTTGATAATCTAAATTAGCTAAGCCTATTTGCTTATTTAAGAGTTTGTTTCTGATTTCTTTTACTTGATTAACAGGAATTTTGTTTACTAGCAGAGAAAAAGAGTAAGTTAAGGTTTCAATGGCTCCAAATAACTGAAGTAATTTAGTCATATCAGAACTAGTAGTTTTAATGAAGTTAGTATTTTCAAAAACAACTAAATTAGCTTTTTTCTCTTCTACTAATCACTTAATAAAAAGATAATGTTTTTTTCAGTCTGAACTTTGGCATTGATAGAATTCTTCCAGGTTCTCACTAACAAAATATATTCCTGTGGTTCCAGTTCCTGAGGGATCAATGGTTAAAACATTCGGCATTACACTATATTTTTTACTAATAAAATCAAAATTATAGATAGATGCTCGCTACTGTTAAACAATGAACAAAGAGCAATTATTAGCTACTGTCAAAGAATGAACAAAGAGCAATTATTAGCTACTGTCAAAGAATACTTACAGCAAAATTTAATCTCGAAAGAAGACCTTTATCAAATTATTTCGGAAACTAGATGTTATTTTTGTCAAATACCTTTTTTAAAAACAAAAGAATTCAATAATCTTTCTTTTTGAAATGAAATTAAGGAGGATAGACGTTTAATCTGTTATGTTTGCTTGAAATATTCTTATCAGAAAAACTTGCCTTTAATTACCACTAACAAAAGAGAGTTATTTACGAAATATGAACGAGATAAACTTTTTAAAAACTAATAGTGATAAATTCCTTCTCAATACCATTAATGAGGATGATGGACTGGAATTATTAAGAAGTTTACAAGATAATAGTGTTCAATTGGTTATTTTTGACCCTCAATATGAAAAAGTAAAAAAAGTGACTATGATTCATCGAAGTGCTAGCGATTATACCCAATATCATGAATATCCTCTCATTGAACAGTCTGATCAACAAATTGAAGAATTTTGTCAACAAATTCAACGAGTTCTAAAACCTAATGCTTTTTTATTATTCTGAATTAACAAAAGCATATTATTAGCTAATACTTGGTCAAAATGATTACCAATTAATCTTAAAGTTAAAGAAGTTTTAATTTGAGATAAAAACTGATTAGGATTAGGTTGATGACCTTTTCGTAATCAAGTAGAATACTGTTTATTTATTCAAAAAAGTCCTTACCAAATTAAATCTAACCACAAAATTAAAGGTATTGGTAATGTTTGAAAACATTGCATCGGTCTTGTCAATCGTCAGCATGTTCATCTCAAGCCTTACGAAATGATTAGAGATCTAATTAATCAACTAACCCAAGAAGGAGATTTAGTGGTTGATCCTTGTGCAGGTTCTTTTGTTAGCTTATCAGCTTGTCAAAAGCTCCAACGAAACTTCTTAGGAACTGATTTAACCTTTCGGCAACTAATGCAATTCAACATCAATAAAAAAAGAAGTAGAGAACTGTTAAAACAAATAAAATAACACACATAAATGACTACTAAAAAAGAAAGATTAGAAGATATTATTAGAAGGTTGGAAGCTAAAAATACTGATAACAAACTAGATCAAGAGATTGCTGACTTAAAAAAAGAAGTAGAGGATTGAGAAGGAATTAAAGAATCGCCAGAAAAACTTAATCAATCAACCGAAAGTAATAAATTCACTTGTAATAATTGTAGTGGCGAATGAGAATTTGCTAAGCTTGGTAAAGAATGAAAAATGACCGATGGTGAGTTTATTCGTCACTGTTCGACTTGCTTTGAGGCTTTATCGAACCCCCTGCCCCCCGAAAAACCAAAAAAAATAACTTTTGTCTGTGACTATTGTCGAACGCAAATCTTTGGTATTTGTGATCGTCGTCATGTAAATGTTTCAATGCCCAATGAGCTAGGCTTTCGTCATGGACAAATTTACAACTTATGCAAAACATGTACTCGCAAGGTGCAAGAATACAATAAAGGCGATTATGTAAACGAATTAATTTACAAAAATCCTCATTTGCGAGACAAACATTCTTCTTTTGATTCTGATGAAGAAATAATAGAAAAAGAATTCGGTCCTATCAGAATACCAGCCGACGGAAGATATAGAACTTAAAAACTATGCCAACAGAGGAACAAACTAGACAAATATGAACTAATGCCCCCACTAATTCTTTAGCAATGATATTCAAAGGTTCTTTTAACGACTTTTGAATAAAACAAAAAAAAGAACTAGAAGGAGTTACTATTTCTATGCAAAAAAATGATGAGGGAGAAATCAAATTAATAGGAATTACAAATGGCTATGGAATATCAGCATTTTTTATTGCTCGTAATCTCTTCAATAAGTTCAAATACTATCGCTTTCTACGTGAAGAAGCAGACAGTGTTGATGAATTTATCGCTGAAACAGCTTTAATTATTTCTGAAATACGTCGTAAAGAATTAGTGTGAAGTAAAGTTTACAAAGATTTAGAAAAATTATGACAAATTCAAGAAGTCACTACCGAGCAAGCTTCTAAAAAAGGTCAAAGTGATGCTCATAATTATCAAGTCTTATCTAATGAATTGAAAGCTCAAAAAAATAGCTCTGATAATCAAAGCGAAGGTAGTACAGTTATTCGTAAAGGAACTAATATTGCTCCGTTAGGAAAAATAATTAGTGCTTGTTCCGCTTTAGAAATTGATTTTCCTAAATACTATAAGCGGCTGTGAAGATTATTCGACACTTATGCTTCTCCAACTTTAGAATTTGTAATCGATCCAATTACTGGTCGAAGAAAATGAGTAAGTGAAGAAGAATATGAGGAAATAGTAGCACCAGAAAAGAAAAAAGATAAACTTAAAGACACTGACCCTTGACCTTTACTAGAAGAATATGGGCGAACTAAAGACAGAGCCAAATACTTAGAAGCTTTGAAAATTTATCACTCTCTTAATGAAAAAGAACATGATAAACTCCCTGATACTTCTAACCGTAAACCACGAATTGCTAATCGAGTTAAAATAGGAGAAGGATTAATTAAAGCTTATGAAACTATGCGACCTTTGCCAAGTTTAGCAGAGTTTGATGAAGAAATAAAAGATATTATTGGTTTTAAGGAAGTGTTTGTCGCAATTAGAAAATGATTAAAAGGTTGGCATCAATTTGAGAAATATAAACATACTGGTCGAGTCAAACCTCCTCGCCAGTTAATGATTGCTTTATTGGGTTCACCTGGTTTAGGTAAATCTTACATTGCGGACATTATTGCCAAAGTATTAAGGAGAGGTTTTGGCCAAATTCCTTTAAATGGCAAGGATAAATCTGAACAAATCTTTGGTTCTAATATGTCTAATCCTGGCTCCGATCCTGGTGAAATAGTTAAAGTACTTAGCCGACTTAAAGATCAAACAGGGGTAATCTTCTTTGATGAGATTGAAAAAGCTGGTTTAGAAGTTAAAAAAGCTATTGGTAATCCAACTGATCGAACCCAAAATTTTATGTTTAAAGATGATTTTTACGACTTTCCTACTCCCTTAGACCAAGTAATCTTTATTTGTGCTTTAAATTATGCGGAACAATTACCCGACTTTGTTTACGAACGCTTTGACATAAAGTATACTGTTAAACCTTATTCTTATTCACAAAGAATAGAAATAGCCAAACAATTACTAAAAGATGGTTTACAAGACTTAGATTTCTTAATCCAACAAGTCTTACATAAAACTTGAGAAGAACTCTATCAACAATTAAATCAAGAAGCCCTACTGAAGAAAACTCTAACCAAAACTTATTCCATACGTGGATTGAAAGATAATATTCAAGGTAATTTGCTTGAAACCCTAAAAACGGAATTTTTAGATGAAGATGATCTCAAACCTTTACCAAGTGATCTAATTAATCATAATTGAGGCTTTTCTGACCATGAAGATTTAGATTTAGGTGACCGTGACCGCAAAAGAGCTTCTTGTCCTTATGCCAAAGACAAAAGTCAACCTCACCGAAAGATTACTGATGCTGTCCCACTAGGATTCATTCCAGCCAAATGTGAATGCTTTGTTAATAACTTAGATAAAGTTCCTGGTTGGAAGGAGAATATGGGCACAAATTAAAGTATATGGAAGAAGAAATTGTCAAAGATTCAGAGTTTGAAATAGATGATTTTTATGATGTTGGATTTATAGATTGTCCTGGAATTATTGAACATTGTGAAAAATGCGGTCAAGAATTACCAAAAGATGAATTTCTTCATGATTGTGAAGAAGGAGAAGAATCTGAAGATATAGTTCACTGTTATTTTTAAATAAAAATAATATTATAGATAGAATAATTAATCATGACAATATCTAGAGAAATAGGTAAAATTAGCCAATGCGAAGAATGTGGTCAAAAAAAGACGATACATAGGGTGGTTTTTTTCGAAAAAAGAGGTTGAACTAAGCTTTGCTCAGAATGCTTTAAACCAGACTTTATTAATAAATATCTTGAAGAAATAAGAGAAATAGTCTTTAAACCAGAAGAAATTTGTTTAAAACATAACAAACCAAAAAAATTGTGAAAAAAAGGGGAAAGTGGAAAGTTCGAATCTCATTGCTATATTTGCGATCATGAAGAATGATTAAATTCCCTTCAACCTCTAAATCATAATTCATTACAAATAGCTAAATTTTTTTACAATAAAGGGGTTGATAATTGATCAATGATTCAAAAATTAGTTTATTTTTCTTTTATTAAGTCTTTAGAACAAAAAAAAATACTTTTTAATGAAAGATTTACTGAATGAGAGGGAAATCCAATATTAAATTCTCTCTACGAAAAAAGTAAAAAAGGGATTTATCCTTTATTACCTGCTACTGTTTTAAAAGATATTGAAGAATTAAATGATCCTCTTATCAGAGATATTTTGATTGATGTTTATCAAAATTTAGAAAAATATGAAGAAGAAAAAAGAATAGCTGACGCGATAATTGCAGGAATAGTAGATGAACCTACTTCATTTAAAGAAAAAGTAATCAATTTAGAAAACTTTTATCCTCGACAAATTCAAGAGAAAAGAGATTACATTCTTAGCCATGCTTCCTAAAAAACTTGTTTTTTCTTTCAAATATTTAGTCAATAGGTGTCTTGATGATAAAATTAAGGGCAAATATTTTACCAATAAAATAAGCAAAAAAGAGAAAATAAGTTTCTTTGCCCGTGTTTTTTCAACTTTGAAAATTTATTCTGATTATAATTTGATTGAATTAGGACAACAAAAAATTTGCTACCAAATTAAAGAAGAAAAGATTTTATGACGTTTATCCGAAATTTTACAAGCTTTTGGTCATAATGAAGAATGAATTACTAAGATTTTTTATAATTATCCGATTTACAAGTTTAAAATAACTTCTGGTAATCTAAGAATGTTCGGTTATTATTCAGAAAATGTTTTTTATGTTCTTTTTTTTGATACTCAACATTTAGTTGAACCTGATGATAAATTTGGTATTGCTGATAATCTAACTTGTGCCTGGTGTATAAAAAATTGTGATGAGTAAATTATCACTATTTTCCTTGTTTAGTTTTATTCTTTTTAAGCCAAAAATAAACAATTATTCCCACAATTAGCAATACTATTGTTCCAATACCGAGTATTTGAGGCATTGAAGGTCATTTTTGCTCTCTCTCTCTCTCTCTCTCTCTCTCTCTCTCTCTCTCTCTCTTCTTTATGAATCAACTTACCATCTTTAAATTCATGTTTATTATCTAAATAATTATCCCCATATGAATTACCAGAGGAAAAAAAAATGCATTTTGAGCAACGGTAGCTATAAACATAACCCATAGGATTTTCCTTAGGTAATATTTGTTTATCTTTGTCAAAGTAATTTGTTGCTACATTAAGAGTATAATCTCCATTTCAAATATGTTCACAATATACAGCTTCATCTTTAACTTTTCGCTTTTTTACTTCTCAATCTTCTAATTTTCAATTATTTATTTTTTGTTGACAATTTTTACAAAGTAATTCCATAATGATTATTTTTGAAAAAAGTTCTTTTCACTTCAAATTTTTTATAAGAAGATGTTGCTAAAATACACAAAAATAAATTATTAATGAAGGCTTTTATTTACTATATATATCTTCCCAATGAAGTAATTGAAAAATTAGTTAGAAATGATTCTAATAATGAAAATTGACCAAGAGTTAAGAAATATATCCAAACTCTAGAGGATTGACAAAAAGATATTTCTAAACAACAGAAAATAGTTGAAGATTATCGAAAATATTTAAGCGAAAAGAAGAAAAATCCTAAGAATTTTATTATCCGTATAATTAATGGAATTAATACTAGGTTAAAAGCTTTACAAGCTAGGGATAAAAAAGGAGAATACTATTTAGAAAGAACTGAAGAAATAAAGAAAGAAATAAGCCAATTAAAACAAGGGTTGGATTTTCCAGAGTATCAAGTTATTAAAGATCAATTAAAAAAATGACACAATGATCCTCAAGCTTCTTTACAAGAAGTTAATAAGATATTTACTCATTTTTCTCGTGAGCAACAAGAAGCTATTTATCAACACTTAACTGACTGGAACCAAAAAATAAGTCATCCAGTCAAGGAAATTACCGAAATTTTAGAAGAATGAAAGAAAAATAACAATAAATCTGATAAAGAATTTGAACAAATTGAAGAAATAAAATCTTTGAATATTCAATTAATAGAAAGATCTAAGGATAGAATCATTTTTGTTTGATGAATACCTAAAATCGATACTGAAATTGGTCCAAATAGAGTTTTTCCTAATATTAACAATTTTTTCTTTCAATTTGAAGGTCAATACTATGAAGTTGATCATTGAGAACAAACTAATTATGAAACAGTTAAGGTATTTGCGAATCTATCTATTTTTTATAATTTTTACTGAAGTCTAATTAAAAGCAAAGTTAATGGCATTTTTCACCATACTCCTACAATAACTAGTGGCAATGAAGAAGTTTGCTTTTGCCCTGATTATAACATTGCTACTAATTGACATGATTTTGTTTGTGACTACGAGTTAAAATTATCTTTGTTTAAAACCGATAAAACTAGTGCGATTTATTCGCCTACACACAGCGAAGAAAGTGAAACCACTATTCCGTCAGTGACTTCCTTGTCCATTCACAAAGTCGATCCTAAAGTCGAAACTTTAGAAGCAATAGAAGGAGGAGGCGAAACAGGCTTAAAAGCAATATGAAATAATATTTGAAATGCAGCAGTAGGAACAGTATACTTTACTCTTTCAGATAGACTAGGAAATAATGGAGGCACTAATCATCTTCCACGAACAAATTATAAATTTAGAGAATATTTAAAAGATAAAGCTCAAACAGAAACTGTTGAAGAATTTCTTCATACTAGATATGATTTAAATAATCCTATTCTTTATCATTTCAAAAGACTTCATATCAAAGCTACTCTTTATTGACGCAAGAAACAAATCTGACAAGGAAATTATTGATTAATTCATAATAATCTTCAAGTAGAGGAAGTTTGTAATGCTAGTGGGATAATGATTGTTATTTGAGCTAATAATATGGTTATCACAAGAGTAACCGAAAGCATTACTCAAAAAGTAGGAGGCAATGCTTTAGTTAATAAATTTATTGAGTGTGTTGTTGATACTACTTTAGTCGACAGTAAAGATCAAAATAGTCGTCAAGTTGAAAGAGGAGTAATTAGTGATAGTAAAAGTGGTGATAAAAAGATTCATAAAGAAAGCAAAACAACTACTTCGACTACTACCAAAAATTTGAGATCAGGAAAAGAGAAGGCTGTAAGTGGTGCTAAAAATTTAGGTAGTAATGCTTTAACTCCTACTCTTTATAGTATTGATCATACTAGATCTGAATATACTACTCAACAATTTGAGACAAGATATTTAATAAGCGGACGAAAACCTTTAACTCTGCGAGTAGAGTTTTCTCAACCTCATTTAAATCAATTTCGTTCTCGCTGAGAATTAAAAGGCAGGCCATTATATACCTATTTCAATAGCGATAATTTTGGAACTACTTTAAATCAAGCAGGATATTTACAAATGACAGTGATTTCTTGAACCATGGTTCCTTATGCTGATTGATTTCGGGAAAAATTAGAAGAAGGAGTATATTTATACGAAAATGATCCTAAAGAATTTTATGAAAAAAAATTAACAGCTGGTAAAAATATTTCTTCAACTTCAGCAGGAGGAACTGTTAGAGGTAGTTTTTATATGGTACAAGTAACTACTAATTTAAAAACTTCTTTAGGTAGAGATAATTTAGTTAGTGTCGATAATTTATCTTGAGTATGAAAGGTTTCCTTTTGTCGTCCTACGAATGGCGGAACTGATATTTTTCCTGAACTAATTAGACAAATAGCTCAAACCTCTAAGTTATCTGATAGAACAGATGATAGAGCTTGAAAATTTGATGGATATAGTAATGGTAAAGGTGAAATACCAATACCCCCTAATATTGAATACTCTTGATATATGAGAGCTTTTAGTACTGGAGACGAAACTAGGCAAAATTTTACTGGTCATGATAAAGATGGTAAGATTGTTCTAGAGCAGAATGGAGCTGATTGAAAACTTTCTTTTATCGGAAAATTCACTATTAAGAAAATAGTAGGGAATCCTGAAAACATTGCAACTATTCCAGATTTACCTAATGCTCCTAATGATCCAATTACTGGAACTTCTCCAGCATTTGATCCTAATACTCCTTCTCCTTTACCTAGAAATGTTTCCAGTACCTTCGGTGGAGAAACTGAAATCAATCCTATTGATATAGATAGAACAATTGATATTGATATCCCACCACTAGACATTGATCCAACTCAAGATATAGACCCAGGTACTGATGTTGACCATGGACCAGACATTGATCCTACTGATAGAGGAGATAATGATTAGTGTTACTATTTCTATATAATAGAAAAATAATTAAAACTAATAAACTAAAACTTCAATCAAAAAGATAAAATATAGTATATAGATGAAGATAAAATAACAAAGGATAAGGATTATTATTTAATCCTTTTTAGATGCAATTCTTTGTTATTTTAGTTGGTTAAAATTAGTATCTTTAGTATTAATTATTTAAGCTCTATAGATAATTAATTTCTCAGTGGAAGTGATTACAAAAAAACTATGTAGTGGTTTCAGAACCGCCATCGTAATCACTCCCACTCAAAAGTTAATTGCTAAAAAAAAGCAAAAAATATTCTCCCCTTTGTTAAAGATTAGTAAGAAAAGATTTTATTAGTCTTTATAGCCTAAAGAAGCCAAAGACACATTGTCTCCAAACACTTTAAAAAGATAAGTGCCATCATTCAATTTAAGGCATTCTTTTCTTTCTATTTTTCTGATTAGTTCTAAATGAACTAGTTGTTCATAGTTTTCTATTTTCATATAAATATATGTCACTAATTAGATGAATGAGATTAGTGATTAATCTCAAATAGAAGAATAACAGTGCTCTACACTCTTATTAATCTACTCTAGAAGATTGATAGGTTGTATAGGTTACTAGGTAGAGTGTAGAGACTTTTTTAGAATCCGTTCACCTACCAACCTTTTACAGTAGATAATAATTATATTTAATATTTTAATGCTTTAATCTCTAAACCTCCTGAGTTATGTCTGCTTATTAGGTATAAAAGTTATTATTGAATATTTATTAAAGATAACATTATAACATTAAAATAATATTATATCATCATGGAAGTAAAACAAACATTAAGCATTACCTTACCAATCCCTCTTTATCAGAAACTGCTACAAGAAATAGGTAAAGGTCAAATTAGTAAGTTCATTAGACAAACTATTGAGCAAAGATTAAACCAAGAAAAGGAATCTTTAGGCTTAGCTTATCAAGAGTGTTATACTAATAATCCTCATTTGTTAGTTGAAAGTAAACAATGAGAACAAGCTCAAACTGAAGACTGAATTAATTGAAATAATGCCAAAAAAAGAAAGTAAAACAATACAACGAGGAGAAGTTTATTGAGTAAACTTACCAACTGAGAAAGATAAAAAAGAATTGCAAGGCCAACATCCAGCCGTAGTAATTTCTAACAACGAACAAAATAAATTCAGTCCTTTGATCACTATCTTACCTTTAACTAGTCAAATAGATAAGATCTATCCTTTTCAAGTTCTAAGTAATTTAAAAGATAAAAAAGGAGTGATTTTAGTAGATCAAATTAGAACTATTGACCGAACAAGATTAGGTGATAAGATAGATGAATTATCTACCGAGACACTGGATAAGATAGAGAAGGCTTTGCATCTTACCTTAGCTCTAAAGAATTAATAATAATTTTTTTCGTACGCGTACACCCATAAGAATTTACTCGGTAAATTCTCTAAACACCCCCTAAGACCAAGCCCAACGGGGACAAAACTGGTAATAGCAGTTAATGGTGAACGTTTTTCAAAGAAAAACTGTTCCCACTTAGTAATCGCTAATTGACCTAGTTTTACCCGTTAAGGGCTTATACGCGACCAAGACTGCCCTTAGGAGGGTTAACCTAGTTAAGTTAAGTAGGCTTGTTGGGATTAGGTTCCGATTCAGGGGAATAAAAGTCTAAAAGATGCTTATTAGTGATTCATTTTTGGTATTTGAAGACTAAAAATTGTCCTAAAATAGCTAAATTTTGAATTTGTAGTCATTTATCAGACTTTAAGTTTTCTTGATAAGCTTGTAATCTTTCATTATTAGTTAATTTCAAGACATAGAAAGTTTGACCAGTATTTCTACTTTCTCCCTTACTGATTTTTTCTACTATCTCTTGTACGGTACCATTACAGTTAAAAACTGAAGTAGAATTATTTTTCTTTTCTTCTGGTCCGTAATAAGAAAAGACTTTCTTAGTCAGAGAATTAAGACAATTAATAGCTAATTGATCAGTAGGTTGGCCTAATTTTTGAATTAATAACTGCTCAATTTGTTCTTTATCTAAGGTTTGTGAATGAACACAAAACTCTCACAAATTACTAGCTTTGTTGCTTAATTCATTACTTTCTTGATTGTTTTCCGTCATGTTATGTATTATTTTTTGGAGACGAGAAACAAAACTCAAATATATAAAATACACACCATATACACTGTAAAAAACGAATATGAATAAAGAAATAGAACAAAACGAATCAAATAGTTCTACTTTAATAGAACGCGAATCCTACAAAAAAACTATTGGTCAGTATAACAAAACCATCGATGATTTAAACAAAGATACTAAGGTTCTACAAGATGATGTAGCGGAAAAAGATGCTGAAATTTTGAAACTTAAAACAGAAGCCGGTGCTGAAAAAGCACGAAGAATTAGAGCTGAGAATCTTATTAATGAAAGTAAAAAATCCGATGTTAAAAGTTATGCACAAACCAAACAAGAGCAATTTGAAGACACTTTTACTCGTAAATGAGACCAAAGAGTAAATAATGGCAGATAAAAATATGAAAACTAAAGAAGAAATATTAGGTCAAACACCGAAAAACTTGTGCAAGATTTGCAACGATGCTGAAGATGGTTTTAACTATTTAAATGTTGCTAAAAATAGACGACTTAACTCTTGTTGAGAGTGTCGAACTCAAGCCTTAGAATGATTAGAAAAAGAATGCGTTGCTTGTAAGAAATGATTATTTGGTATCAAGGGCAGTTTTGAAAAGACTTGTTCTTTAGAATGCGAACAAAAATATCAAAAAGCTATCGAAAGACAAAATATTCTTCGTGGAGAAATCTATCGCGATGAAGCAATTAAACTATAAAACACACACATAAAATATGAACTTAGAAAATGATATATTAAAAGGTTTGCAAAACCGATCTGTAATAGGAAAAGTAGTTAATCAAATTGATTACACTAGTAAAATAATCCCTCACATTAACGTAATTGATATTGCTGGTGATACTATCAAAATAGTGGGCTTAAAAAGTAATGCTCCCAAAAAACATAGTTGAAATTATGATCATAAAGATTTTGGTCCTGATGATGCTATTGTTTACAAAGCGGAGTTAACTAATGATGATAAGTTAATCTTCCATAGCACTTTTAGTGAATCAATCGAAGCTTTAGCCATTGATCCTGATAAGTTAAGTGATGCTTTAGTTAAACAAGGACTGAAAGTTGGTTCTGATATTTCCGAGTATTTTGATAATGAATTTGTTACTAAATTTCTTTGTAAAAAAGATCTTTACAAAACGGTGATTGAATTAGGCCCGACAGCTCTAAAAGATGTTAAAAAAATTGCCGAGTTAATTCTAACTACTGGTTATGACATGACTCGCCCAAGTAAGAGTTTCAATAAGAAAAATGAAAATGTGAATGTTCGAGAAACTAAACTTTTGCTTCTTTTCATTAACACTTCTTTAGTATCAAGAATGGAAGTAAACTCTGATTTTGTTGCTCCCTCTCCTGCTTTAATGGTGCTAGAAAAAAGATTTATCGTTATTCCTATTAATATGGAGAATAAATGTCAAGCAGTTTTAGCTGATAGTGATGGTATTTACTTAGCAAGAATGCTGAAAAACCGTTTACTAGAACATGACAAATACGTTGATGCTCACAAAATCTTAGATCACGTCTGAAGAAAATGATTAGTTACTGATTTCCGTCCAATGTGAGCTTTGTTTAGTAAAGACACTGATGATGCTACAACAATTACTCCCTCTACTGGCGGAACTGGTAGTTAATATCCATGACTGATTACAACCATAACATCAAAATAATCCTTGGCAATAACAAAGCTAAGGATATTAATGATGATCTTGGCCTTAGGAAACCAATTGTTAGTGGAAACTCCTCTTCTTCTCAAAACGAGAGTGACTTGTGAAAACAAACTGAAACGATTATTAATTCCTTAAAAGATCCGAAATTTAAGCAAATATCCTAATGAATCAATTAAACAAAGAACAAGTTAATCAAATCCTAACTGATTTAAAAAAATATTGAGATGGAAAGCTCACGGAATTAAAAAATCCTGCTACCATTGATTCTAAAGAATGAATTGATTTCTTTCAGGGCAAATCACTTGCTGAAATTTATAAAAAAGCTTGATTAACTACTGGTTTAACTGCTTTAGAAGCGCAAAAAGCTTGAAATAATGGTTGGAAGAACGCTAAATATCCCATTGTTAATAAGAAAATACCTAATTATGATTATCAATTTAAAGGTAGTGGGATAACTATTGATAATTTTCAAGTAGATGTTCAAAATGTTGATCAAGATCAGTTAAACTTCTCTTGTCATTTATTAACTGACATCAAAAAAGCTAATTCACTGAAGGAACTAGAAGTAGTTACCGGAAAAAGAATTACTGACTTAAAAGATGAACTATTACCCGAAAGCAGAAAACAAGCTGACATTCGTAAAGCTTGAAAAGAAAGAATTGAAGTAATTACTCCTAAAAGATCAGAAGTTATTTTGGATGAAGTAGAACCAACCGAAGAAAGTAATCCTTCAGAAATAGGGGTCAAAAAGATGTTAGTATTAGATAATACTGAACTAAAAAAAGAGCATCAAATCTTAGGAATCAATAAAAATGCTAACGGTACGGAAAAATACCCTGAAAATTCTACTATTAGAGAAGTAGTCCATTTAGCTAATAATTTGGTTAATCATTTTCGGGAACAAAGAATTCGCAAGTTGTTTGCTGAAGAAACTTTAAAGATTTACGATGAAAAGATTGCTTTAGAAAACAAATTACAAAAATTAAAAGCTGAACCATTCCCACGTTACAATCTAAAGTTTGTTTGGGATACGGAAAGAATTAATCGGGCTGGTAATGCTGTAGAAATGGCGGAAAGAGTGCTTCATTTAGCTGGTAATTCAGGAGTGTGTAGTAATCAAAAGACTAATCAAGTTAAAACTACTACTTTATGGATCAAAATAAGATATTTGAACGGTATTTTTTCTCCTGCTTTAACTTTTAACACTTTAGCTCATGAAATGACTCATAGTGCGGTAGGTTCAGGATGAGTAAATCATTCCCAAGTTAAAAAAGAATACTTAGATCATTTTAAAGGAGATAATTTTTACTTAGATTTAGATTCTGCTAAAATTGACGGAGTATTTGGTTCTCATACTCCCTTATTCTGAATTTACTTTATGGATCGCACCGTGAATGGTTTAGGAGCTTCAACGGCTGAATTTGTGTATGAAGAGTTAAAAGATACTCTTTTTCAAGAAGAATTTGGTAAATTAAGTTCTCTAAACACTATACCTCGTGAATATAGTACTTCCGATATCTTTAAGTGTTATTATTCCGATGTTCGACATGAGACAAGTAAAGATACTTGTTTAACCAGTCCTTTCATGGATGGAGACACTGCTAGTCGGGAATGATATTCAGTAATGAGTAAAGTTTGTGATATTACTATCAAATCCTTAGAAGCAGATTATAACACAGTTCATGGAGTAGTGGATATTGTCAAGAATTCGGCTGAATTTAAACTAGAAGCTAAAAAGGGTATTGAAAAGTATTTAGGCTTTGATTTACGAGCTTTACGAGGAGATGCTTCTAATGTTGGAAAATTTTATTTCAAACTGTATCTTGGTGAACACAATTTAAATGGAACAACTATTTGAAACGAACTACTGAAGAAAGGTTGAACTAAAACACTTACTTTTAAACTAACTCCCAAACCAACAATATAATATGGCAACAATACTCGATTTATATAATAAACAAACGAAACTTCAAGAATTAATTAAAAACAATAGTGGCAAACTCTTTTTTACTACTGAGGAAGGACAATTCAGATTTTGATGAAAACTACGAAGTTCAAATGACCGTAGACCTAGATTGTTATTAACTCAAACCAGTTTTGGCACAGTAGGAGTATTAATGGATTGATGAGGATATGGTTGTGCTTGATTTTCATCCAGCACCAAAGAACAATATGTTAAGGAAAGAACAGAAATAGGGAACTCTTTTGGAATTAATGAAAGTTTGCTTAATGAACAAATAGCAATTGTTTCTTATCCTTCTTATTTTCGAAGTATCGGATTAAACATTGACAACAACCTTGAAACCAGTTGGGCATTTGCTGTGAAGTTTGTGGAGAACTTTTCCAATATCTACATAACGAATAATGCTCTTTCAGATGATAACATTCATAAATTAATATTTGGAGACACCACGAATGTCAAATATATTAAATCCGAGGAATTAAAAGACTTAACTCAACAAGTAAGAGAAATCAGTGGAGCTGATGCTAAACAAAAACAAGAGGCTGAAAAACAAGCTGAACTTCTTAGACAAGTGCCTCAACTAATCAAAGATAATGAGGATTTAAAAAAGAAACTTCAAACGCTCGAACAAGAAAAAAAGGTTGCTAAGGATGAAAACGAAGTATTAAAAGGCAAAATAGCCAAACCTCTAGATAATGACGAGATTAAAAAGTTATTGTTAGAAATCAAAGGAACAACTGAAACTAACAAAACTTCCTTAGAAGAATTAAATGAAGGACTTAAAAATGTTCCAGAAAGTATCAAAAGACAAATGACTTTCAACTTTAATACTTCGGAAACAAACCTTAGAACTTTGACGGAGAGTTTAACTACTCAAATAAAGGATATTAAGTTTCCTGTTGTTGACCTGACTGGAATAACTACTAGCCTTAGTGAAATAGAAAAAGATATTGAGGAATTACCAACTAAACAAAGTATTGAGGAGTTGGAAACACACGTGACAAATATTAAAAGTAATGTAAATCTAAATACGGATACTAAGATTGCTGAAATTAACAAGAAAATAGGAGAGATAAAAATTCCAACAACTGATTTAACTGAAATAAATAGTAAACTTGATTATTTGAAAGAGTCTGCTGATGATAAACCGAGTGATAAACAACTTGAAGAGGTATCCAAAAAGGTAGAAGCTATTGATACAGTAGTTAAGTCAATCGATACGACAACAAAGGCAATCAAAATGCCTGATGTGGATAAGTTAAAGGACAAGTTGCAAGTGATAATCGAAAATGATAATGATAAGACAGCAAACGAAGTATTAGACAGAGTAAACAACGAAACCACTACAATTATTGTGAGGGATGTTGCTAAGAAACTTACTGAGGTTATCGACCTTACTTCTATCAAAACTAAACTGGATGAAATAGAAACAAAAATAAAAGCTTCTGTTCCTAGTTCAACTATTGTCCCTGGTTCTGGTGTTGCTATTGATTACAGTAAAAGATTTGATGGATTACAAACTTTGCTGGGAACAGCCGAACAAAAACTAAAAGACCTGGAACCACTTTTTGATAGATTTAAGGAGTTAAAAGAGATGGTTCAGCAATTAATAGATGCTCAACCTGAAGAAGCTCAATCAGGAAATTAAAAAAATATGTCACTAAATTATTTCATTAAAGATCAAATTGCTTTTATTGCCATTAAAGAGGATGAAACTATCAAACAATTATTAGCTCAATTAAAAGGGAAAGTTAATTTAGTTTTTAGTCGTTTAGATGCCCTAGAAAGTATCGAAAATATGGAGACTAATAACTATTTATGAGTTATTTTTCCTTTCTTGGCTTCCGATGGAAGATATATCATTTCGGTAAACGGTAAACTTGTTTCTTATCTTTATTCTTGCGCTGAAAAGAGTGAAGAGTTAGAAATGAGAGACCAAATCAATGCTTTACTGAAACAAATTAAACGCAAAGTAGAAGCAAGAAGTAGTTTTGTTTGAACTTTGGGCGATAAAGCTGAGAATATTCACTTAAGAAGCAGTTATTTTAGTGTTATTTCTTTAAAAATAATCCTACAAAAAATTCATGAGCAACAAACTGCTGATTTAGCTAAAGGTCAACTGAATCTAGTTAATGAATATGCTCAACAAGAACTAACTGTTAGAACTAATTATTTGACTATTAAAGAAAAAATAAAAGCTCTAGATCTTAATAAGCTATCTCAACAAGATAATTCACCCTTAGTCAAAGATAAAGAACAAATCATTCTTAATTATCGTGAAGATATTGTACCTAAATTATTACTTTATATTAAACGAATTAGAACAGAAGTAATTGTCCGAACTAAGAAAACTAAAGAGGATATGTTAAGAGAATTAAAACATCACCTCGAAGAAGTAAAAATCAATTGAGAAAGCTATTTAAACAACTCTCGAGAAGATCTTATTTTAGATTTAGGTTTAAGTAATAATTCTTTAAGAAAAAACAACACCCAATTAGTTCTTGCTTGAATTAAAGATTTATTGCCTAAAAATCTCGTAGAAAGTGATTATTTAGGATTAGAGCAAAAATGAACTAATTTTCAAGATGATTATGATGGATCTCTGTTTACTTATCAAGAATTAGTTAAAGAATATCGTTCATTAACTAATTAATATGTCTTTAAACAAAACTTATCAAGAGTTAAGTGACATATTGGCTAATAGCAAGGATAGTAAAGTTCCTAGTTTAGGTAATCCAAATGAGTGAACTATTGATGAATCAAATTCATTAGAGGATGTTAATAAAACTAAACAAGAATTATCAGAAATTCAAAAAAAATTAATTGAGTTAGAAGATATAGTAAAAAACAATCAAAATAAGCAAATTCATCGAGAAAATAGCTTCAATAAAATAATTTCTGAGCAAATCATTAAAGCTTATCAATCACCTCGTAATTTATTTACTTATTATCTTAAATTAATGAAAAACTTTCAAGATTGAGAGGTAAATGGTGATGAAAAGCAAAAGCTAGCTAGTTTTCAAAATAAAAAGGCTTTAGAAAGTGCTATTCAATTTTTAAATAGCTTTAATAATTTTACCAGTAAAATTCCCAGTAAATAAAGTTGTTAAAGCTCATTATTGAAATAAACCTCTTAGTTTTTATAAAAGATGATGAAAGCTTTTTCAAAAACATCATAAAAATATTATCACTTTAATTAAAATGGTTGAAGTGATAGCCAATTTAGTACTAATTTATGTCTTGAGAAAGAAACAATAAAGACACAATATAAAATACACACAACAATGAATTATTTACAAGAATTACAAATAACTAGAAATAACCTATTAGAACAATTAGCTAATATTGACACTAATTACTCTCTTGAAGATCAAGAACTCCGTAATCAAGTAATAACTCAATTAAGTGAAATAGATCATTTAATCCAAAGTTTTTACTCAGCTCCTGAAACTTATTACCCAAGAACTCGTTCTTTTATTCCTAATCGTGGCTTTATTCCACAAACTCACCCTACTCCAACTTACCATCCTCCTTTGATAGCACCAAGACCAGCTACTAATTTGGGTTCTTATGGTGGTTTTACTCCTTCTAATTATCAACAACCAGTAATTAATCCTCAAGCTAATTTTAACCCTAATACTTCTCCTTATTATCCACAAGTTTCTCAACCATATCCTCAACATCCCATCACTACACCAAATATTTCAAATCCTTATTATCCTAATCCAATTTCTAATCATGGTTTAAATCAGCCACATTTAGGCTCGCCTTATTCAGTTCATCGTAAAGACGATTTTGCTTCCACTGTTTCAGGTCAAGCTCAAGCAACTCTTGATTTTTTTAATCCTGCTAGAGCTATTGATAATCTTCATCTAAATCGAGCTATTCTTCGTTTTGAACCTGTCTATGATCCGAACACAAAAAATACTACCTATTGAAGAGGTTGATATGATTATAATACTAATCAACCAAAAGGAGACCGAGTAAAAATAACTGCTGATGATTACTATAAAGGCACGGGTGATTTATATCGTAATCCCTGAGACAACAAAGACTATCGTTATAATCTAAATCCTAGTCGAGGCATGATTGGCTGAAATGTCTATGATAATCATGGTAATTGTAGTAATGTAAGTATTTCACCTTTTGAAGCTACTCGACAAAGAGAAGAAGCGGAACGGAAAAGAAGAGAAGAATGAGAAGGAGTTGAAGAAATGAGTATAACCGATGCCAATGGTAATACTACTTATATTTCTAACCCTTATAAACCAGCAGATAAGCGAAAACCTCATTAAAATATTATGTCAACAACAGAACTAACTAATCAAATTACTAAACTAAACCAAGATATTAACGGAATACGCATGATTCTCAAAGGCACTCCTTATATGCCTCAAAAAACTATTATCTCTTACTTTGAACAAATAGAAAAAAAAGAAAAAGACTGAGAAAGCTTACAAGAAGAACACATTAAATTAACTGGTCAATTATTTAAAGAAAAACCACAAGAAGAAAACAAAGAATTAAATAACTCCAATGACAAACTACTTATTGAGTTAAAAAATATGCAAATTATTTTACAAAAACTTACTAGCTCTTTAACTGAAAAACAGTCATAACGTTAATAACCACATATATATAAGAAAAATGATTAATACTACTAATATCTATCAAGATTTATTCGATATTTTAGATGAAGCTAAGAAACCTAATCTTGATAAAATTAAACTCTTAGGTAATAAATCTGATTGAGATATTCCCTACAATAATTCTTCAGAGGATGGAAAAGACTTAAATGCTTGAAAAAATACCTTTTCTAATCAAACTCCTTCCCAAGTAGACGAGATTATTAAGGATTATCGAATAAAAACTCATCAATTAGAGGAATTAATCAAAAAACACGTTAATATTTAATAAATTATGATGGAACATACCGATATTTACAATAGCATTAATTGTTTTAGTGAG
>Ga0307514_10001608_pt1 | contig 26584 bp, 25 predicted proteins | sample 16_EM_MG_FD_203088 | JGI IMG/M metagenome (GOLD analysis project Ga0307514, IMG submission 203088) | Populus trichocarpa ectomycorrhiza microbial communities from riparian zone in the Pacific Northwest, United States - 16_EM | ecosystem: Host-associated > Plants > Roots > Unclassified | place... | reverse complement strand
AGCGCGGCCAGTGCATGCCAGGCGGGCTGCGCATGCAATGCGAACGGCAGGGCGAGCCGGGCCAAGCCTTGTCCGAGGATCGCGTCGGCCGCCGGATTGGCCGCATGCACCATGCCTTCGGCGTCGATCACCAGCACGCCTTCGCTCAGCGTCTCGATCACCAGGTCGTTGACCTGCGCCTGCATCTGCGCGCTGCTGCGGTTGCGCAGCGCGGTTTCTTCTTCGCGGGCCAGCCGGCGCGCCAGCTCGTGCGCCAGCAGGGCCACCACGAAGAGCCCGGTGCCGGTGAGCGCCGCCTGCACGAAGCGGGTGGAGGAATCGCCGGGCTGCTGCTGCAGCCAGTGCCAGCCGGCATCGGCGAGCAGCAGCAGCGTGACGGTGGCCGTGGTGCCCAGGCCCACGGTCACCGTGCCCAGCACCGCGCTCATGAGCACCGGCAGCGCGAACAGCGGCGTGTAGTTGACGCTGCCGCCCTGGAGCACTTGGAGCGCGGTGAAGGTGCCCAGGTCGATGCCGATGGTGAGCAACCACAGCATGCCGAAGGCCCGGATCGGCGGCGTGAAATGCGCATAGCGCGCGCCCAGCCAGGTGACGGCCAGGTAGCCGGCCGAAAGCGCCAAGGCCAGCGGCTGCATCGTCTGGCCGAGCGCCATGGCCACGCCCTTCAGCAGCACGAGCACCAGCGCAACGAAGCAGCGCGCCGCCATGAAGCCGCGCCACAGCCGCAGCAGCGCGGCGCTCTCGCCGTGCCCCGGCTCGAGCGCATTCCAGTCGGTGACGGGCTCGCCGCGCGACCAGAGGGAGGAGTTCATTGGTGCAGCGCCCGCTCAGCCGCGCTCGGCGGCCTGGCGGTGCGCAGCACTGCAGTAGACCGCGTTGCCCGGTCCCGCGAGCGCATCGCTCGCAGGCAGATGCAAGCCGCAATGGGCGCAGCGCAGCATGGCCTGCGGCGAAGCCGGCGCGGCAGGCGGGCGCTTGGCGGCGCGGGCCGCCTCTTCGCGCTGGGCGTCGCGCATTTCCTCCCGGCGGTTCTTGCGCCAGAGCCAGATCGCCACCCAGAGCACCGCGAGAACGAGCAGGTACTTCATGTCGTACCGCGCGCCAGCACCACTTCGAGCACGAAGCGCGAGCCCACATAGGCCAGCAGCAGCAGCGCGGAGCCGGCATACAGCACGCGCCGCGCCGTGCGGCCGCGCCATCCGAAGCGGACCCGGCCGACCAGCAGCACCGCGAAACTGATCCAGGCAAGCACCGAGAACACCGTCTTGTGGTCCCACTTCCAGCCGCGCACGCTCGCGCCGTACAGCGTTTCGCTGAACAGCAGGCCCGCGAGCAGCGTGGCGGAAAGCAACACGAAGCCGGCCATCACGAAGCGGAAGGTGAGCCGCTCGAGCGTGAGCAGCGGCACACCGCCCTGCGGCTCGGTGGCAAGGCGGATCTGCTTTTCGGCCCGCGTGATCAGCCAGGCATGGACCACCGCGGCGCCGAACAGGCCGTACGAGGCGATGCCCAGCGCAAGGTGCAGCGGCAGCCAGGGCGAAGCCGACACATGCAGCGGCGTACCGGGAAACAGAATGGCCAGCAGAACGGCAGCCGCACCCAGCCAGGCCAGCGCACGGCGCACCTTGAGTTGCGGGTACATGCGGCTTTCGACCGCGTAGACCGTGAGCACCAGCCAGGCCGTGACCGAAAGCGCCGGCGCGAAGCCGAATTTCGGCTGGCTGCCGACCAGGCCATGGCCCAGCACCGCGGCATGCAGAAGCCACGCCAGCCCGAGGGCCCACTGGGTGGCCTTGCGGCTCAGCCGGGCACCCGCGGCAGCGGCAAATCCGTAGGCAGCCGCGGTGGCGATGCCCAGCGCCACGGCAAGTGGGGAGGGGATCGCTAAAATCATCGGTGGAGTGTAATGGCTCGCCTCCAGGCTTCGCGCACTTCGTGTCGCTACGCCAGCCCCCTACCGGGGGCAACACCAGCGGCCCGGCAAAGCCGGTTCCGCGGTGTTTCTCGAATGGGGAGCAAGCGGCCGACACCCACATCAGTTACGACTTCCCAATGACCCGCCACGGCGGGCAGCAAGGCATCTCCTTCATGGCCACCGCCCTCACAGAAAAGTTTTCCCGCCTCGTCAAGACGATGAGCGGCCAGGCGCGCATCACCGAAAGCAACGTGCAGGACATGCTGCGCGAAGTGCGCATGGCCTTGCTCGAAGCCGACGTGGCGCTGCCCGTGGTGCGCGACTTCGTGGCCCGGGTGAAGGAAAAGTCGCTCGGCCAGGAAGTGCTGGGCTCGCTCAAGCCGGGCCAAGCGCTGGTCGGCATCGTGAACCGCGAGCTCGCCGCCACCATGGGCGAGGGAATTTCCGACATCAACCTGGCGGCGCAGCCGCCCGCGGTGATCCTGATGGCCGGCCTGCAGGGCGCGGGCAAGACCACCACCACCGCCAAGCTGGCCAAGCACCTGATCGAAAAGCGCAAGAAGAAGGTGCTCACCGTGTCGGGCGACGTCTACCGGCCCGCCGCCATCGAGCAGCTCAAGATGGTCACGAAGCAGGCCGGCGCCGAATGGTTCCCGAGCACGCCCGAACAGAAGCCGCTCGACATCGCGCGCGCTGCGCTCGACCACGCCAAGCGCCATTTCTTCGACGTGCTGCTGGTCGACACGGCCGGCCGCCTGGCCATCGACGAAGTGCTGATGACCGAGATCAAGCAACTGCACGGCGCGCTCGATCCGGTCGAAACCTTGTTCGTGGTCGATGCGATGCAGGGCCAGGATGCGATCAACACCGCCAAGGCCTTCAAGGAAGCGCTGCCGCTCACCGGCATCATCCTGACCAAGACCGACGGCGATTCGCGCGGCGGTGCGGCGCTGTCGGTGCGGCAGGTGACGGGCGTGCCGATCAAGTTCGCGGGTACCAGCGAAAAGATCGACGGCCTCGAGGTGTTCGACGCCGAGCGCCATGCCGGCCGCATCCTGGGCATGGGCGACATCGTCGCGCTGGTCGAGCAGGTCACGGCCGGCGTCGACGTGGCGGCGGCGCAGAAGCTCGCGGCCAAGGTCAAGAGCGGCGCCGGCTTCGACCTGAACGACTTCCTCGGCCAGCTGCAGCAGATGAAGCAGATGGGCGGCCTCTCCAGCCTGATGGACAAGCTGCCGCAGCAGATGGCCGCCAAGGCCACCGAAGCCGACATGACCCGCGCCGAGCGCGACATCCGCCGCAAGGAAGGGATCATCCAGAGCATGACGCCGCTGGAGCGCCGCAAGCCCGAGCTGCTCAAGGCCACGCGCAAACGCCGCATCGCGGCCGGCGCGGGCGTGCAGGTTCAGGAAGTGAACCGCCTGCTCAACGAGTTCGAGCAGATGCAGGGAATGATGAAGAAGATGAAGGGCGGCGGCCTCATGAAGATGATGAAGCGCATGGGCGGCATGAAGGGGATGGGCGGCATGGGCGGTCCGGGCGGCCCCAAGCTGCCGTTCTAATTAAATAGAGATAGAGCGATCGCTGCTGCTTCTTCGGCGGCCGCGCAAAAAAAAGCCGGCCACGTGGCCGGCTTTCTTGTTTGCGCTGAGCTTCAGCGCATCAGGCAGTCGCCAGCGCCGCAGGGCGCGCCAGGCGCAGCGCATGCATCCAGGCGCGGCGCAGCACGGCCGGCGAACGCGATTCCTCGGGAATCAGCAGGAAGCCGCGGTCGCGCAGCGAAGTGCCCAGCGCGATCTGGCTGGTCAGCACCGTCAGCGGAATGGCCAGCAGCAGCGGCAGGCCCACCGGCATGAGCCAGATCAGCGCGCTCGGATCGATCATGGCGACGCCGAGGGCCAGCGCGCCGACCACCAGGCTCATGGGAGCGAGCTGCGACACGGCGACCTTCCACGGCACGGCAGCGGCTTCGCGCGGGGGCGACTTCCAGTCGAGCTTGATGCCGGTGAGGGCAACCAGCACGAACAGCGAGTGGGCCAGCATGCGAACCGGCGCCTGCACGATGGCCAGGCCACTTTCGAGCACCGAGCTCTTCACCAGGCCCCAGAGGCCGCCGTACTGGCGCTGCTCGCCGCGCATCAGCACGGCAACGATGCCGAGCAGGCGGGGCAGGAACAAGAGGCACAGGGTCCAGACCCACAGGCCCGCCAGTTCCGCCGGCAGCACGCTCCAGCTGGAGATCAGGCTCGAGCCGCTCAGCCACAGCGCGGTGCCGAGCGTCAGGAACGCGAGCCACAGCGGTGCCGAGGCGTACGCCATGGTGCCGGTCACGAACATCGCGCGGTGCACCGGGTGGATGCCGGGCTCGGCCATCAGGCGGGCGTTCTGCAGGTTGCCCTGGCACCAGCGGCGGTCGCGCTGGAGTTCGGCCAGCAGGTCCGGCGGTTGCTGCTCGTAGCTGCCGACCAGGTCGGCGCAGAGCCACACGTTGTAGCCGGCGCGGCGCATCAGTGCGGCTTCGACGAAGTCGTGCGACATGATGCCGCCCGACATGCCGCCGGTGCCCTTGATGGGCGCCAGTGCGCAATGCTTCATGAAGGGCTCGACGCGGATGATCGCGTTGTGGCCCCAGTAGTGCGATTCGCCCAGTTGCCAGAACTGCATGCCCAGCGTGAACAGGCGGCCCGTCACGCGGGAAGCGAATTGCTGTGCGCGGGCATGCAGCGTCACGTGGCCGATGGCCTGCGTGGCGGTCTGGATGATGCCGGCGGTCGGATTGGCTTCCATCAGCTTGACCATCGAGGCCAGGCAGTCGCCGCTCATCACGGAGTCGGCGTCGAGCACGACCATGTAGCGGTAGTCCTTGCCCCAGCGGCGGCAGAAGTCGGCCACGTTGCCGGCCTTGCGGTGCGTGCGGCGGGTGCGCAGGCGGTAGTACACCTCGACCTGCGGCTGGTTCGGGCTGTCGGCCAGCGCGGCGCGCAGGTCTTCCCAGGCGGCGCGCTCGGCGGCGGCGGTTTCGGGCGCATAGCTGTCGGACAGCACGAACACGTCGAACTGCTTGGCGTGGCCGGTGGCCGCGACCGATTCGCAGGTGGCGCGCAGGCCGGCGAACACCGTGGCAACGTCTTCGTTGCAGATCGGCATGATGATCGCGGTGCGTGCCTCGGGATTCATTGGGTGGTGGGCCACCTGCTTGACCGAGAGCGCGTGCTTGTCACCGCGCACGGAGACATAGAAGCCCATGAGTGCCGTGACGAAGCCGGTGACGACCCAGCCCGAGAGCAGGCCGTACAGGCCGATCTGGCCGTATTCGAGCCAGACGTTGTCGTAGTCCGGTTGCACGCCGGCGAACAGCACGGATGCGACCACGGTGCTCAGCAGCGTGAGCGCCATGAAGGCGAAGCGGCGCTGCGCCGCGGCGCGCTGCCAGGGCTGCTTGACCTGGGCGCCGGCTTCGGCGGTCTGGCTTTCCGGCTTGCCGCCGGCGCCGAGCTTGACCAGAAGGGCCGTGCCGAGGCTGTTCCAGAAGCCGCGCCAGGGGCGGGGCGCCATGGAGCCGCGGTTGACCGGCGGAGCGGTCACGGCATTGGGATGGCGTTCTTCGCGCACCGGGCTGCGGTGCGAAAAGTCGGCTTCGGTCAGCACGTTCAGTTGGGAGAAGTCGTTTGGCTTCATGTGTGATTTACCAACGTTGCTTGTCGAGGGAAGGGGTGTCGCCAATGGCAGGAAAGCGCTTGACCACGCAATCCGGTTCGGCGCCGCCCGCGCTTGCGAGCGCGGCCAGCGAATGACCGGCGGCACGGGGCCGCACGGGGGAAAACTGCTTTTGACGCAGGCCGTCGCGCTGCTGGCGCAGTGCGAAAGATGGGCTGTTGAGTGCTGTCATGCCTGTACAGGGGCAAACCCTGTGCCAGGCTGGAAAAACGCTTTCAGATCAATGACTTGGAGCGATCTGAATGCGTTTTTCGGGGTGGCAGCCGGTTGGAAGGCCCCAAAACCCCTCTTTTTGTCGCCGAATCCCGACAAGCCCTGGAGGTTGGCGGAGAATGGCCTTTTAAATCAACGACTTAGGGGCGTCGCTAGTCAGCGACAGGCTCGCTGCCGGGAGCGACAGCGTCGGCCTTGAAGTGGCCGGGCGTGAGTTCGTGCTTCTGCAGCAGGCGGTAGAACTCGGTGCGGTTGCGGTCGGCCAGCCGGGCGGCGTCGGCCACGTTGCCGTCGGTGAGCTTGAGCAGCCCGACGAGGTAGTCGCGCTCGAAGCGCTGCTTGGCCTCGGCATAGGTCTGGACCTCGACCGTGGGCACGCGCAGCGCGCGCTGCACCAGCGCCAGCGGGATCAGCGGCGAGCTCGACAGCGCACAGACCTGTTCCACCACGTTGTAGAGCTGTCGCACGTTGCCGGGCCAGGCCGCGGTGGCCAGCGCCTTGAGCGCCTCGGGCGCGAACCCGGACAGGCGCTTGCCGTACTTGGTCGAGAGCTTCTGCAGGAAGTGGTTGGCCAGGAGCGGAATGTCCTCGCGCCGCGCCGACAGCGGCGGCAGCGTGAGCGTGACCACGTTGAGCCGGTAATAAAGGTCTTCGCGGAACTGGCCTGCTTCCATGGCCACGTCCAGGTCGCGGTGGGTGGCCGAGATGATGCGCACGTCGACCTCGATCGACTGGCTGGCGCCCAGCGGACGCACCGCGCGCTCCTGCAGCACGCGCAGCAGCTTGACCTGCAGGGCGGGCGGCATGTCCCCGATTTCGTCGAGCAGCAGCGTGCCGCCGTCGGCCTGCTGGAACAGGCCCTTGTGGTTGGCGTGGGCGTCGGTGAAGGCGCCCTTCATGTGGCCGAAGAGTTCCGATTCGAGCAGCGCCTCGGGGATGGCGCCGCAATTGACGGCCACGAAGGGCTTGTCGGCGCGGGCACTGGCGCGGTGGATGGCGCGCGCCAGCAGTTCCTTGCCGGCGCCGCTGTCGCCGCGCAGCAGCACCGAGGCGTCCGACTTGGCGACCATGCGGGCCTCGGCCAGCAGCTCGGACATGCGGTTGCTGCGGCTCACGATTTCGGCGCGCCAGCTTTCGTCGCCGGCCTTGGCGGGCGTGCTGGCGGGTGCGCCGAGCGCCAGCGCCTGCGCGATCTTGTCGAGCAGCTCACGGCCGTCGTAGGGCTTGGTGAGGTAGGTGAACACGCCGCGCGCCGTGGCCTCGACCGCATCGGGAATGGTGCCGTGGGCGGTGAGCAGGATCACCGGCAGCGAGGGGTGGCGCTTTCGGATCTCGTCGAACAGCTGGAGCCCGTCGCGGCCGGGCAGCCGCACGTCGCTGAGCACCAGCTGCGGATGCTCGATCTCGAGCTGCGTGAGCGCGGTTTCGGCCGAGGTCACGGCCGTGACCTGGTAGCCCACCGAACTCAGCCGCATCGAGAGCAGCCGCAGCATGTCCGGGTCGTCGTCGACCACCAGCAGGCGCGCGCCGGTCGTGCTCATCGAAGGGGCTCTTTCCGCAATTGCCGGGGGTTCATGGATTCGGCCTGGTGCTGCCCGGCGCGGGCAGGGTCGGCGCCGGTACGTTGTTGGGGCGCGCGAAGCTGCGTTCGATGGCGCGCAGTGCTTCGATGCGGTCGTTCAGCTGGTCGATGCGGCGCTGGCTTTCGCGCACCTGCTGCGCCTGCTTGTCGCGGTCTTCCTCGATGCGGCGCTGCTCCACGTAGCGCGCGGCCAGCGCGCGTGCCAGCGGCTGCAGGGGCTGCGCCTCGGGCGAGGGGTTGGACATCACGCGCTGCAGCAGGCCCAGCGCGCGCGCCAGGTCGGCCGGCACACGGGTCTGCGCGAGCAGCAGGGCGAGCTGCATCTGGGCGGTGGGCGAATCGCCCGGATCGCCGGCGCGGGTGATTTCGGCGGCCAGTTCGGCGCCGCCGAGCGGGCGGATCTTGTCGGCATAGGCCAGCATGGCCGCGACCGGGCCCTGGGTCATCAGCGTGAAGAGCGATGCGGGCTGCGTGGCCGGCGCCTTGGGCTCGGCCTCGACCGGCATCACGCGCGGCACGGCGGGCGGCGGCGGCAGGGCCTCGGCCTCGGCGGGTGGCGCGGGTTGCGTCGCGCAGGCGGCCAGCAGCAGGACGAAAGGCATGGCCACCGCCCCGGACAGGGTCGAACTGCGGACGAACGGAAAAAGCATGGATTGAAGAAAGGACAAGAGGCGGTATTTGTTTTCAGGTGGGTGCCCGGGGGCTTCACGGTGGGTTCAGGCCGTGCGCGGCAGTTCGATGCGAAAGCGCGCGCCGGGCCCCTCTGGCAGCAGGGCGATGCGGCCCCCATGGGCAGCAATGTACTCCTGCACGATCGAAAGGCCGATGCCCGTGCCCTTGACGGCATGCTCGGGCTGGCGCTCGCCCCTGTAGAAGGGCTCGAAGATCCGGTCCCGGTCGCCCTCGGCAATACCCGGGCCGGCATCGTTGACATCGATGCACGCCGTGGTTGGCGTACCGGACACCATGATCGTGATCACGCCGCCGCGCGCCGAGTAGCGGATCGCGTTGGACAGCAGGTTGGCCACCGCCGTGCCGAGCTTGGTGCGATCCACCGCGAGCGTGATCGACTCGCCCTCGGCATGAACGCGCAGGCCGTAGGCCTGCCATTGCAGGCGCTGCGCCTCGATCTGCTCTTCGACCAGCGGCAGCAGGTCGGTGCGCTCGCGGCGCAGCTCGCGGGCCTCGAAGGCGGCGGCATTGAAGCGCAGCAGGGCCTCGATCTGGCCCTGCAGGGACACGGTGTTCTGGTTCAGGATCTGCGCCACTTCGAGCTGGGCCGGATTCAGCGGCCCCGTCACGCCGTCTTCCAGCAGTGAAACGCCTTCCCGCAGAGCCGCCAGCGGCGTCTTGAGCTCGTGCGAGACATGGCGCAGGAAGCGCGCCTTGTCGGCATCGAGCTCGGTCAGGCGCAGGCGCAGCCATTCGAGCTGTTGCGACAGGCGCCGCACGTCGGCCGGGCCGCGGATGTCGATCGGCTCGTCGAGCCGGTTCTGGCCCAGCCCGACGATGGCGTGCTCGAGCCGCTTGAAAGGGCGCGCGAGCCAGATGCCGAAAGCCAGCGCCAGCGACACCGCCAGGATGCTGGCCGCCACCACCTCGCGCATCAGGCGGCGGCGCGCATTCTCGATGCGCTTGGCCAGCGCATCGTTCTGCAGCTCGATCAGGAACTGGGCCTGCTGCGCAAGATTGGTGTTCAGCGAATCGAGTTCGCGGAACTGCATGGCCATGCCGCTTTCGCGCGAGAGCGCGCTGTCGGCGCTGCCGCTCATCAGCCCCTCGATCACGCCGAGCTGGGTGCGCCACAGCTGGATGCCCTCGGGTGCGAGGCCGTTGCGCTCGAGCCGTTCGAGCACCTGGTGCGCCTCGCGCGCGGCGTCGTCGAAGCGGCGGCGCAGCACGGCGTCGTTCAGCACCAGCGACTGGCGCCCGGCGCGCTCCATGGCGGCGCTGCGCTCGGCCAGCGACTGGGCCGCGCCCGAGAGCCGCAGCGCGCGCGCCGCCGCATCGCGGCTCTGGGTCATGAGCGCGTCGTACTGGAACACCGAGCGCAGCGCCACGCCCACCAGCAGGGCGGTGATCAGCAGAAACGCGAAAAGCAGGAGCTGCTGGAACGAGCCCCGTCTGGACGGCCGCTTCGCCATCAGGCGGCGAGCGCGGCGGGAACCGGCACCGTCGTCGACGATTCGCGCGTGGCCACTTCGCCACGCAGCGTGTAGGCGAGCGAGCGCGTGATGCGCAGGTCGGCCATCTGCCCGACGAGGCGTGCATCGCCTTCGAAGTTGACGACGCGGTTGCAGGCGGTGCGGCCCATCAGCTCGTTCGCGTCCTTGCGGGAAGCCCCTTCGACCAGCACGCGCTGCATGGTGCCGACCAGCGCATCGCCGAAGCGGCGCACATTGCCGTCGATCACGCGCTGCAGCGTCTGCAGGCGCGCCAGCTTCACCGCATGGGGCGTGTCGTCGTGCAGCGCGGCGGCCGGCGTGCCGGGGCGCGGGCTGAAGATGAAACTGAAGCTGTTGTCGAACTGGCAGTCGTCGATCAGCTTCATCATCTTGGCGAAGTCTTCGTCGGTTTCGCCCGGAAAGCCCACGATGAAGTCGCTGGAGAGGGCAAGTTCGGGCCGGATCGCGCGCAGCTTGCGCACCGTGCTCTTGTATTCCATGGCGGTGTAGCCGCGCTTCATGGCCATCAGGATGCGGTCGCTGCCGTGCTGCACCGGCAGGTGCAGGTGGCTCACCAGCTGCGGCACCTTGGCGTAGGCCTCGATGAGCCGCGGCGTGAACTCGTTGGGATGGCTGGTGGTGTAGCGGATGCGCTCGATGCCGGGAATCTCGGCGACGTATTCGATCAGGAGCGCGAAGTCGGCGATCTCTGCGGTGTCTCCCATCTTTCCGCGATAGGCGTTCACGTTCTGCCCCAGCAGCGTGACTTCGCGCACACCCTGGTCGGCCAGGCCGGCAATTTCGACCAGCACGTCGTCCAGCGGACGGTTCACTTCCTCGCCGCGGGTGTAGGGCACCACGCAGTAGCTGCAGTACTTGGAGCAGCCTTCCATGATCGAGACGAATGCGGTCGCGCCTTCGACGCGCGCGGGCGGCAGGTGGTCGAACTTCTCGATCTCGGGAAAGCTGATGTCCACTTGCGGACGGTCCAGGCGCTCGCGGTCGTTCAGCATTTGGGGCAGGCGGTGCAGCGTCTGCGGGCCGAACACGATGTCGACGTAGGGCGCGCGCGCGATGATGGCCGCGCCCTCCTGGCTCGCCACGCAGCCGCCCACGCCGATCTTCACGCCCTTGGCCTTCAGGTGCTTCACGCGGCCGAGGTCGGAGAACACTTTTTCCTGCGCCTTCTCGCGCACCGAGCAGGTGTTGAAGAGGATGAGGTCGGCTTCTTCGACGTTCTGCGTCGGCTCGTAGCCCTCTGCGGCGTTCAGCACATCGGCCATCTTGTCCGAGTCGTACTCGTTCATTTGGCAGCCGAAGGTCTTGATAAATACTTTTTTGCTCATGGGGTGCTTTCCTGGCCCTCCTCGCCAGAAGGGCCGATGCAGGGCGGTTGCGTCCTGCGGCGCGGCGGGCGGCGGCCCGCCGGCTTCTTTTATTGCGTGTTGACGGTGTCGTTCGAAGTGAACGGCCAGATGTTCAGGAACGGCTTGTTCAGCGACTCGCGGCTGGCCGTGGCCTCGCCCGGCGTGAGAATCCACACCTCGCGCAGCAGGCCGGCGGAATCCCGCGTGTAGTTCACCAGGTACTTCTGGCCGACGATGCTGCCTGCCATCACCAGCATGTTCTGTTCGCTGCGGATGCGGGCGCCGGGCGCGAGGCGGTCGGCCCGGCCGTCGAGGTCAACGTCGGGCGCATTGATCACCATGAACTTGCCGCGCAGCGTGCCGACCGGGAACGTGCGCCCGCCCACCAGGGACTCGTTCTGGGTCTGCGGCCGGGGCACATCGGACTGGGCTGCGGCGCCGATGGAAAAAAGGCTTGCAGCCACTGTGCAAAGCGCTATGAAAGTGAGAGCATTCGTGGGTTTCTTGCAGCGGTTCATGGGGTATATCCAGAGGCTGTGGAGCAGCGATTTTAGCGGCGGGGTGAAATCACTCCTGGCGCCGCCACAGCGGGTTGTACATGGGCCCTGGCATTGCGGCTTTACTTATCTTTACGGCACTCATGGACACTGTGAGTCGACCGCTGCTCCAATAGCCGCTGTCAGCCCAAAGTGCACATAAACCCATGAAGAAAAAACTCGTCCTCGCCCTTGCAGGTGTGCTGATCGTAGCCGTCGCCGGATGGTGGTGGAGCGGGGCTGGCGACCGCATGGCGGCAAAGAACGCCCCGCCGGCCACCGCGGCCGGCGGAGCGCCCGCGGGCGGTGCACCGGCTGCGCTCGTCACGCTCGCCACCGCCGAGCGGCAGGACGTGCCGGTCACGGTGCAGGTGAACGGCAGCGTGGTGTCGCTCAACAGCGTGGACCTGCGGCCGCAGGTGACCAACACGGTCCAGGCCGTGCACGTGAAGGAAGGGCAGTTCGTCAAGGCCGGCCAGCTTCTCTTCACGCTCGACGACCGCAACGACCAGGCCAACCTGGCCCGCGCCCGCGCCCAGCAGAAGCGCGACGAGGCCACCATGGCCGACCTCGAACGCCAGTACAAGCGCAGCCAGGAGCTGCTGGCGCAGAACTTCATTTCCAGGAGCGCCACGGACGCGACGCTGTCGCAACTCGAGGCGCAGCGCGCCGCGGTGGCGGCCGACCGCGCCGCGGTGCAGTCGGCCCAGGTGGCGCTCGGCTACGCCACGCTGCGCGCGCCCATTGCAGGGCGCATCGGCGCCGTCAACATCTACCCCGGCACGCTGGTGCAGCCCACGCTGTCGCTGGTCACCATTACGCAGCTCGACCCCATTGCGGTGAGCTTCCCGGTGCCGGAGGCCAACCTGCAGGACCTGCTGGCGGCGGCGCGCAGCAAGGCCAGGGTCGAGGCGCTGGTCGCCGGGCGCAAGGAGCCGCTGGCCGGCGTGCTGAATTTCGTCGACAACACGGTCGATCCGCAGATCGGCACCGTGCGCGCCAAGGCGGTGTTCGACAACGCCGACCAGAGCCTCTGGCCGGGCCAGTTCGTCGGCACGCGGATCACGGTTCGCACGCTGTCCGGCGCCACGGTGGTGCCGGCCGCGGCGCTCATGATGCTGTCCGACGGCGCTTCGCTCTATGTGGTCGATGAGGCCATGAATGCCAAGCGCCGCAAGGTGCAGGTGCTCCACACCTTCGGCACCAAGGTGGCGCTGAGCGGCGTCGAGCCGGGCGAGCAGGTGGTCATCGAGGGCAGCCAGAACGTGCGCCCGGGCGGCAAGGTCCGCGTCGACAAGAAGGCCGCGCCGGCCGGCACCACCGGCGTCACGCCGGGGAGCGCGGCCTCCTCCGACAGCCAGGCGCCGCGGGAACGCGCATGAACATCTCCGAGCTGTGCATCCGTCGTCCCGCGATGACGGTGCTGTTGTCCGCCGCGGTGGTGGTGGCCGGCATCTTTGCCTATTTCAGCATTCCGGTTGCCGCGCTGCCGAGCTACAACACGCCGGTCATCAACGTGAATGCCCAGCTGCCGGGCGCAAGCCCGGACACCATGGCGTCGTCGGTCGCGCTGCCGCTCGAGAAGCAGTTTTCGACCATTCCGGGCCTGCAGACCATCAGTTCGGTCAACACCCAGGGCGTGAGCTCGATCACGCTGGAATTCGTGAGCAGCCGCGACATCGACGCCGCCGCCGTCGACGTGCAGGCCGCGCTGCTGCGCGCCCAGCGCCAGCTGCCGCAGGAGCTGACGCAGCTGCCTTCGTACCGCAAGGTGAACCCGGCCGATGCGCCGGTGCTGTTCATCGCGCTGATCTCGCCGTCGATGAACCCGGCCGAGCTCAACGACTATGCCGAGAACCTGATCTCGCCCACGCTCTCCACCATCGACGGCGTGGCGCAGGTGGGCGTGTACGGCCGCAAGGCCTTCGCGGTGCGCATCAAGGCCAATGCCGACCTGCTCAACGCGCGCAACATCACGCTCGACGAACTGGCCAGGGCGGTGAACTCGGCCAACGCCAACACGCCCGTCGGCGTGCTCGACGGGCCGCGCCAGACGCTCACCATCCAGGCCAACCGGCAGCTCACCAAGGCGGAAGATTTCGCCAAGCTGATCGTGGGGCAGCGCAACGGTGCGCCGGTGCGGCTCGACGAAGTGGCCACCATCGAGGACAGCTTCGAATCGGTCAAGACCGCGAGCAGCTTCAACGGCCAGAGTTCCATCTCGCTGGCCGTGCAGCGCCAGCCCAATGCCAACACCGTGCAGGTGGTGGACGCGGTGCGCGCGCTCATTCCGCGCTTCAAGGCCGAGCTGCCGCAATCGGTCGAGATCCACATGGTGAACGACCGCTCGCTGTCCATCCGCGAGGCCGTGCACGACGTGCAGCTCACGCTGCTGGGCACCGTGGCGCTGGTGGTGCTGGTGATCTTCCTGTTCCTGCACCGGCTGGTGGCCACGCTGATTCCGGCCGCGACCATTCCGATCTCGCTGATCGGCGCGGTGGCGCTGCTCTATGCCTTCGGCTACAGCCTGGACAACGTCTCGCTGCTGGGCATCACGCTGGCCGTGGGGCTGGTGGTGGACGACGCGATCGTGGTGCTCGAGAACATCATGCGCTACGTCGAGAAAGGCATGGAGCCGATGGCCGCCGCGCTGCGCGGCGCGCGCGAGGTGGGCTTCACCATCATCTCGATCTCGATCTCGCTGGTGGCGGTGTTCATTCCGATCTTCTTCATGCCGGGCGTGATCGGCCTCCTGTTCCATGAATTCGCGGTGGTGGTGGCGCTGGCCGTGCTGGTGTCGGCCATCGTGTCGCTCACGCTGGTGCCCATGCTCGCGAGCCGGCTGCTCAGGCACGTGCCCCGCAAGGAAGGCGCGCTCGACCATGAAGAGGAACACCCCGAGCCCGGCACCGCCATCGGACGCACCTTCGAGCGCGGCTACCGCTGGGTGCATGCAAGCTACATGCGTACGCTCGACTGGACGCTCGCGCACCGCAAGCTGATGCTGCTGATGGCGGGTGCCACCTTCGTCGTCACGGCCTGGCTGTTCGTCTCCATTCCGAAGGGCTTCTTTCCCGAGGAAGACATCGGGCAGATCCAGATCACCACCGAAGCGGCCGAAGACATCTCCTTCACCGCCATGAATGCGCTGCAGGAACGCGTGGCCGCTGCGCTGCAGGCCGATCCGAGCGTGGCCTACGTGAGTTCGTTCGTGGGCGTGGGCGGGCCGACCGCCACGCAGAATTCCGGCCGGCTGTTCGCGGTGCTCAAGCCGCGCAGCAAGCGTCCCAAGATGGCCGCGGTGCTCGAGTCATTGCGCCAGCGCTTCCGCGAGATTCCGGGCATGGCGGTCTACATGCAGCCGGTGCAGAACCTGCGCCTGGGCGGCCGCCAGAGCAAGGCGCGCTTCCAGTACACGCTGCAGAGCGTCAACGCGGGCGAGATGGTGCCGTGGGCCACGCGGCTCATGGAGCGCATGCGCGCCGACCCGGCCTTCCGCGACGTCACCAGCGATTCGCAGAACCGCGGCCTGCAGGCCACGCTGGAGATCGATCGCGACAAGGCCGGCGTGCTCGGCGTGGCCGTGGGCGACCTGCGCACCGCGCTCTACAACGCGTACGGCGACCGGCAGATCGGCAGCATCTACGGCGCGAGCAACACCTACCAGGTGATTCTCTCGGCCGCCGACAACGACCGCCAGTTCGAGGACGACGTCTCGCGCCTGTCGGTGCGCAGCACCAGCGGCCGGCTGGTGCCGCTGTCGGCCTTCTCGACCGTCAAGCGCACCGTGGGGCCGACCTCGGTCAACCACCAGGGGCAGCTGCAGGCGGTGACGGTGTCGTTCAACCTCGCGCCCGACGTGCCGCTGGGCAACGCGACCGCGAAGATCGACCAGTTCAAGGAAGAGCTGAAGATGCCGCAGTCGATCATCACCACCTACGGCGGCGATGCGGCGGTGTTCCAGAGCTCGCAGGCCAGCCAGGCCGTGCTGCTGGTGCTGGCCGTGCTCGTGATCTATGTGCTGCTGGGTGTGCTGTACGAAAGCTACATCCACCCGCTGACCATCCTGGCCGGGCTGCCGTCGGCGGCCGTGGGCGCCTTGCTCTCGCTCAAGCTCTTCGGCTTCGACCTGACGCTGATCGCGACCATCGGCATCCTGCTCTTGATCGGCATCGTGAAGAAGAACGCCATCATGATGATCGACTTCGCGCTCGACGCGCAGCGCACCGAAGGCATGAAGCCGGTCGATGCGATCCGCGAGGCCTGCCGGCTGCGCTTCCGCCCGATCCTCATGACCACGCTGGCCGCGCTGATGGGCGCGCTGCCGCTCGCATTGGGGCTGGGCGCCGGCGCCGAACTGCGCCAGCCGCTGGGCGTGGCGGTGGTGGGCGGGCTGATCTTCTCGCAGGTGATCACGCTCTACATCACGCCCGCGATCTACCTGGCGCTCGACCGCTACAGCGGCACGGGGCCGATGGTCGACCTGCCGGGCGAGGCGAAGGCCGAGGCCGCCGATGCCGCGGAGCACGCGGCTTCGCACGCCTAGGTCGTCGATTCGTCGAGGATGTCGTCGTCCGCCGCCAGGTGGGCGGTGTCGCTCCAGCCGACCAGGCTGAAGCCCTCGGGCGTCCACAGCATGCGGTTGATGGCCGCATTGCCCAGCTGCCAGGTGCGCGGCGCCTGCAGCTCCTGGCGCGTGGCGGCGCGGTAGAGCACGTCCATCACGCCGCCGTGCGCCACCAGCGCCACCAGTTGGCCCGGATGGCGCGCGGCGATCCGGGCTGCGATGCGCGTCACGCGCTCGCGGAAGACCAGCAGGCTCTCGCCGCCCTCGGGCTGGAATTCGGGATCGCGCTCGCGCCAGCGCCGGGCCTGCTCGGGCAGGGTGGACTCGATCTCGGCAAAGCTCATGCCCTCGAAATGGCCGAAGGCGCGTTCGCGCAGGCCGGGTTCGGGCTGCACCGCCAGGCCATGGGGCCTGGCGATTTCCTGCGCGGTCTGCCAGGCGCGCGACAGGTCGCTGGCATAGATGGCGCCGATGTCTTCGTGCGCCAGCGCCTGGCCGACGCGCCGGGCCTGCCAGAACCCCGTGTCGTTGAGGCCGATGTCGAGCTGGCCCTGGATGCGCGTGTCGACGTTCCAGGCGGTTTCGCCATGGCGAACGGCAATCAGGCGTGTGATTTCTTCCATCTGGCTGGATTCTAGAAGCGCGTCATTTCTTGGCCGCGGACAGCTCGATGTTCACCCGGCGCTCGCCCTGCGGCGGATTCGGAAAGCCCTGCAGCGCGGCCTGGAACATCACCGGCAGGATGGCCGCGCTGAGGTTGTACGGGCCGTCGTTGCGGGCCCGTGTTTCGTAGACCACGCGGTTCGAGCCGATGTCGCGCAGCACGATGCTCACTTCGCGCTCGTACCAGGGGTTGGCTGCCGGCGGCATGAAGGCCGGGCCGCCGTACCAGCCGCCGCCATACCAGCGGCGTGCATAGCCGGGATAGCCGTAGTCATAGCCCCAGGGACCATCGAAGAGCCACGGATCGGCCCAGGGCGAGAGGCGGGCCGTGACACGGGCGCCGATCTGCGCGCTGTACTGCGGCCTGGCATCGTCGCGGCGCAGGCCGACCTTGTCGAGCGCGGCGGCGGCCATGGCCTCGAGCGATTCCTGCCGCGCGGGGTCGGCCTGCTGCGAAGGCAGGCGCTCGAAGCGGTAGGTGGCGCCGGGCGGCACCGTGTCAAGCGAAGAAAAGCTTTTCACATCGCTGTCGACCACCCAGGAGGTGGCGCAGCCGCTCAGGGTAGCTACCAAAAGAAGAGCTGAAAACGCACGTTTCATGAGGATCTCCGGGCTAGTCGGCCCAAAATTCCCCTGGGTTGCCCGCTCAGCCCTGAAGGATGCGCAGGGCTGCAGGTGCCTGGGAGAGCAGGTCGAAGGAGGGCGTGTCGAAGGCCTTGTCGCCGTCGTCGTCGGCCACGCCGGTCGCCTTCAGACCCTTGAAGTCGTGCCGCGTTCCGTCGAGCAGATGCGAAGGCACCACGTTCTGCAGCGCGGTGAACATGTTCTCCACGCGGCCCGGGTGCTTCCTGTCCCACTCGCGCAGCATCTCGCCGACCTGCTTGCGCTGCAGGTTCTCCTGGCTGCCGCAGAGCGTGCACGGAATGATCGGGAATTCGCGATGCTGCGCCCAGCGCACCAGGTCTTTCTCGGCCACGTAGGCCAGCGGGCGGATCACGATGTGCCTGCCGTCGTCGCTCACCAGCTTGGGCGGCATGCTCTTGAGCTTGCCCGCGAAGAACATGTTGAGGAAGAAAGTCTGCAGCATGTCGTCGCGGTGGTGGCCGAGCGCGACCTTGGTGGCGCCCAGCTCGTCCGCTACGCGGTACAGAATGCCGCGGCGCAGCCGGCTGCACAGGCCGCAGGTGGTCTTGCCCTCGGGAATCACGCGCTTGACGATGCTGTAGGTGTCCTGGTTCTCGATGTGGAAGTCCACGCCCAGTTCGCTCAGGTACCTGGGCAGCACCTCTTCGGGAAAGCCGGGCTGCTTCTGGTCGAGGTTGACCGCGACGATGTCGAAATGAATGGGTGCGCGGGCCTTGAGCTTGAGCAGGATGTCCAGCATCGCGTAGCTGTCCTTCCCGCCCGAGACGCACACCATGACCTTGTCGCCTTCTTCGATCATGTTGTAGTCGACGATGGCGCGGCCGACCTCGCGGCACAGGCGCTTCTCGAGCTTGTGCGTCTCGCGTTCGATCTTCAGGGAATTGGCGGGGGTGGTGGCGCCGGCGACGGGCGCCTCGTCGATCCAGACGGCGTTCATGGGTGGGCTGCTTCGGTCAGGCAAATCGGGGGGAGGAGGGCCCGATTTTGCCTTGGTTCACCATTCCCCGGCTTCCATGCGGATAGCCACCTCGCAGTCGTCGAAGATCTCGAGCTTGGCGATCTTCACCCGCACGCCGACCACGCCGGGCAGCTGCAGCAAGCGCTGCGCGAGCTTGCCGATGAGGGTTTCGAGCAGGTTCACATGCTCGGCCGTGCACTCGTCGATGATGATGCGGCGCACCTTGCGGTAGTCCAGCACGTGGTAGATGTCGTCGTCCTTCGGCAGCAGCGGCTGCGCGCCCAGGTGCAGCTCGGCATCGACCTGGATCGGCTGCGGCGCCGTCTTTTCCTGGTCGAGGATGCCCAGGTTGGCGTCGAAGCGCAGCCCCTGCAGGGTGAGTGTCTGGCGGCCGATCGGGTTGGAAGGCATGGTGGGGCTCACATCAGCGAGAAGTCGCGGTCGAATTTCATGAGGTGCTGGCCGCCGTCCACCACGAGCGTGGTACCGGTGATCGATTGGTTCTCCAGTGCGAACTTCACCGTGGCCGCCACGTCGGCCGGCGTGGAAGAGCGGCCCAGCGGCGAGAGCGTGTGCAGCTTCGAGAACCGGTCTTCATCCAGCATGTGGCTGGGCAGCGTGAGGCCGGGCGCCACGCCCACCACCCGCACGCGCGGCGCCAGCGCCAGCGCCAGCATGGGCGTGGCGGCCTCGAGCGCGGCCTTCGACAGCGTGTAGCTCAGGAAGTCGGGGTTGGGGTTCCAGAGCTTCTGGTCGAGCAGGTGCACCACCGCGCCCTGCGCATCGCGCAGCGCCAGATGGTCGCGCAGCGCCTGCGCCAGCAGAATGGCCGCGCCGGTGTTGCTGCGCGCATGGCGCTCCATAAGGGCGTAGCTGAAGCTCGCGGCGTCGTCGTGCTCGAAGAGGGCGGCGCTGTGGACCACGGCATCGACGCTGCCGAAGTGCGCCGCCACGCGCGGCAGCAGGGCGCGCGTGGCGCCTTCGTCGAGCAGGTCGGCCTCGAAGACCGCCGAATTGCCCGAGAGGCCCGCGCAATCGGCCGCCGTTTGCTCGGCCTCGGCGCGAGAGCTGCGGTAGTGCACCGCCACCTGCCAGCCGCCCGCGGCCAGCGCCAGCGCGATCTCGCGGCCCAGCCGGCGGCCGGCACCGGTGACGAGGACGGTGCGGCGGGCCGGCGTAACAGGAGGAAGGGGCACTGTGCTCATGCGGGCAGAGAAGGGAGAATCGGCGGGTGACGACAAAAACGACGACAAACAGTTTACCCATCGCCCTCGATATCCTGATTGCCCGTTCGGTGGAACGCGCGGGCGGATGGATCGGCTTCGACCGCTTCATGGCACTGGCCCTGTATGCGCCGGGGCTTGGCTACTACGCCAACAGCTCGGCCAAGTTCGGCCACATGCCCTCTTCGGGCAGCGACTTCGTGACGGCGCCGGAGCTCACGCCCATGTTCGGGCAGGCGCTCGCAGCGCAGGTGGCCGAGGCGCTCGCGAAGACCGGCACCGACACGGTCTGGGAGTTCGGCGCCGGCACGGGGGCGCTTGCGGTGCAGCTGCTGCATGCGCTCGACGAGATGGGCCGCGGCGACGTGCGCTACCGCATCGTCGACCTGTCCGGTACCTTGCGCGAGCGGCAGCAGCAGGCGCTGGTGCGCTACGCAGGGCGCGTCGAATGGCTCGGCGAATTGCCTGAGGCGATGCACGGCGTGGTGATCGGCAACGAGGTGCTCGACGCGATGCCGGTGCAGTTGCTGGCACGCGTGGGCGGCCGATGGTTCGAGCGCGGCGTGGTGCGCAATGCACGCGCCGACGGCTGGACCTGGGCCGACCGCGAGACCGCGCTGCGGCCGCCGTTCGAGGTGCCCGGCGAGCACGACTACCTGACCGAAATCCATCCGCAGGCCGAGGCCTTTGTCGCGACCCTGGCGGACCGCCTGAAGAAAGGCGCGGCCTTCTTCATCGACTATGGTTTTCCGGAGCGCGAGTACTACCACCCGCAGCGCCACATGGGCACCGTGATGTGCCACCGCGCACACCAGGCCGACGGCGATCCGCTGTCCGACGTGGGCTACAAGGACATCACGGCGCACGTCAATTTCACCGGCATCGCGCTCGCGGGGCAGGAAGCCGGGCTCGAGGTGCTGGGCTACACCAGCCAGGCGCGCTTTCTGCTGAACTGCGGGCTGCTGGAGAGGATGGGGCAGGGCAGCACTGCCGAGAGGGGAATGGCAGCCCGGCTCATTCACGAGCATGAAATGGGGGAGCTGTTCAAGGTGGTGGGGTTTGCGGTGGGAGAAGGGTGGGAGGCGATGGGGTTTGCGGAGGGGGATCGGAGTCATACGCTTTGACAGAGTCATAAGCTAGCAACAAAGAGTTCGTTGGGAAACGGCACCCCTGAACCTACATTCGCGGCATGACAGCCGTTCTTCCCCGCGTGGCCAGGCCCGCCGCGCAGCAGCACTTCGAAGTGCGCCCCTTCGACGCCCCCGTAGGCGCCGAGATCGTCGGCCTCGACATCTCCAAGCCCATCGACGACGAAGATTTCGCACGCATCCACCGCGCGCATCTCGACCACCACGTGCTGGTGTTCCGCGACCAGCGGATCAGTCCGCAAGAACACATCGATTTCAGCCGCCGCTTCGGCCCGCTCGAAATCCATGTGCTGCACCAGTTCCACCTGAAGAACCATCCCGAGATCCTGATCGTCTCCAACATCAAGGAGAACGGCGAGCCCATCGGCCTGGGCGATGCGGGCGTCTACTGGCACTCCGATATCTCGTACAAGCCCAAGCCCAGCCTGGGCTCGCTGCTCCATGCGCAGGAGCTGCCGAGCGAAGGCGGCGACACGCTGTTCGCAGACCAGCACCTCGCCTGGGAGTCGCTCCGCCCTGAACTGCAGCAGCGCATCCTGCCGCTCAAGGCCGAGCACAGCTACCTCGCCAAGTACGAAGAGCTGCGCGCGAAGAACCCGTGGCGGCCCAAGCTCTCGCAGGAGCAGATCGACCAGGTCACGCCCGCCATTCAGCCGGTGGTGCGCACGCATCCGGAAACCGGCCGCAAGGCGCTGTTCGTCAGCGAGCATTTCACGACGCGCATCGTCGGCCTGCCGCAGCAGGAAAGCGACGCGCTGCTGGCCGAACTGTTCGCTCACAGCGTGAAGCCCGGGTTCGTGTACCGCCATCAGTGGGCGCCGCACGACCTGGTGTTCTGGGACAACCGCTCGCTGATGCACCTGGCGGCCGGCACGCCCGATCACCTGCGGCGCCGCTTGAACCGCACCACCATCGTGGGTGACACGCCCTTCTGATTGCTTGCTTCCCCGAGGGCAGCCCGGTTCAACCGGCTCCGGCCCTGCCGCCGCCCCGGCGCAGCGCGCGCAGTTCGGCATTGAGGAATTCGTTGGCATCTCGCATCGAGCCGTTCGACATCTTGACCTTGTAGGCCTTGCCCGTCACTTCCGAACGGGAGGCGCAGCGGTCGATGAAGTCTTCCGCCGTGGCGATCTCGTCCTTGAAGTGATCGAACTTGGCTTGCATGTGCTTGGCGGCCTCGGCTGCGTCGTGTTCCTTGCCGTTGCGCATGAAGGTCATCGACGACATCTTCGAGACGCGCAGGATCAGCGTGTCGATGAGCTTTTGCTCCGACGCGGAAGGGGTGGCCTGGGCCATTGCGGCCGCAAGGCCGAGCACAAGCGCCAGCAGCGCGGTACGCAGAAATCGGAATGGAGCCATTCGGTCGAGCGGGCAGTTTCCGGACCATGCTAGAGCGATGGCCCCGCGCATGTCAAACCGGAGCCGGCTCGGGTCTAATTGCAGGTTTTGGCACCTGTCCATTTCTTCATGAGCTCCCCAGCCTCCGATCTCCTGTCGATTGCCAATGCGCTGGCCGATGCGGCCGCCGCGCATTCGATGCGCCATTTCCGCACGCCGCTCGACATCATCACCAAGGCCGACGAGAGCCCCGTCACGCTGGCGGACCGCGCCGCCGAGACGGCCATGCGCGAGATCCTGGCCGTGCGCGCTGCGGCGGACGGCATCTTCGGCGAGGAGCACGGCCTCGAACGGCTCGATGCCGGGCGCGTCTGGGTGCTCGACCCGATCGACGGCACGCGCAGCTTCATCACCGGATCGCCGCTGTGGGGCACGCTGATCGGCCTGCTGCAGGGCTCGCGCGTGGTGCTGGGCATGATCGACATGCCGGTGCTCAAGGAGCGCTGGATCGGCCAGGCCGGCCAGGGCGCCACGCGCGACGGCCAGCCGGTGCACGCGAGCGGCTGCACCGAAATGGCCAGGGCGCGCATCGTCACCACCTCGCCCGACATCTTCGCGCCGGCCGACTGGCAGGCTTTCGACCGCCTCAGCCGGCAGTGCGCGATGCGGCGCTTCGGCGGCGACTGCTACGGCTACGCCCAGCTGGCAGGCGGCACCATCGACTTGGTGGTGGAAACCGGGCTGCAGCCCTACGACTACCTGGGCCCGGCGGGCGTGATCGAGGCCGCGGGCGGCGTTATCACCGACTGGCAGGGCCAGCCGCTGGGGCTCGAGTCCGATGGCCGGGTGATTGCGGCCGCAACGCCCGAACTTCACCGACAAGCCATGGCCATCCTTGCGGCCTAGACTGTTCCCATGATCCGCTGGCTGATCGTCGTCGTCCTTGCCCTGGTGCTCATGAGCGGCCTCACGGCCTGGCTGCGCCGGTTCGGCTTCGGGCGGCTGCCGGGCGATTTCGAATTCCGCGCTTTCGGTCGCGACTGGCAGCTGCCGATCTCGAGCACCCTGGTGCTCAGCATGATCGCGGCGCTGGTGGCGCGCTTCATCTAGCGCTGTTGATGAACTCAGAGACCCCAGAGAGAAGAACCACGCGATGAGAGCCTGCGTTGACATCGGCGGCACCAAGGTGGCCGTGAGCCTTTCCCCTTCGAGCGATGCGCCGCTGGCCGGCCGCCGTAGCGAGCCGACCGCCAAGACCGGCGACAACGACGCCGTGGCGGTGCAGATCATGCGGATGATCGACGAGGTCTGCGCCGAGCAGGGCATCGCTCCCGCCGACATCGACCGCGTGGGCGTCTCGTCCACCGGCCCCTTCGAACTGCGCGACGGCATGGTGGAACTGGCCACGCCCAATATCTGCGGCGGCATTGCCGGACCGGCGCGCGGCCTGCCCAACAGCTGGATGACGGCAATCATCGAAGCCCCGCTAGCCCGGCGCTTCGGCCGCGTGCGGGTCGAGAACGACGCCGTGGCCGCGCTCGAGGCCGAACGCCACTGGGGCGCGCTGCAGGGCCTGGACCACTGCGCCTACGTCACCTGGAGCACCGGTGTGGGCGTGGGCCTGTGCGTGGACGGCCGTGCGCTGCGCGGCAAGAACGGCAATGCCGGCCATGCGGGCCACAGCTTCGTGGTGGACGACGCCAGCGGCGCGCTCTGCGGCTGCGGCAACCTCGGCGACGTGGAGGCGCTGGTGGCGGGCAACTCGATCGCGCGCCGCTTCGGGCAGCCCGCGCCCGACCTGTTCTCGGCCGCCTCGGGCGGTGAGCCGCATGCCATCGAGATCGTCGATGCGCTGTGCCGCGTGATGGGCCGGATGATCTACAACCTCATTGCCACGCTCGACCTCCAGCGCATCAGCCTGGGCGGCAGCGTGTTCTGGCACCACCGCGATTTTCTGTTGCCGCGGCTGCAGGCGCAGGTCGACGGCAAGCTCAAGCCGCTCACGCGCGGCGTGCTGCTGGTGCCCGCGGGGCTCGGCGAAAAGGTCGGCGACTACGCCGCTCTGGCACTGCTGGACTGACTCCGGCGCGCCTCGGGCGGCCGGGCGGGAGCCGGGGGCGATGCCGGCCGCATGGGCTGCGCCGCAGCCGCTCCGGCGCCGCGGCTCATCAGCGCCTCGACGATCTGCCCCAGCCGGCGCAGGCCCGTGTCGACCTCCTCGCCATAGGGCCAGCCGCAGTTGATGCGCAGGTAGTGATCGAAGCGCGAGGAGTTCGAGAACAGCGTGCCGGGCGCCACCACGATCCGCTCCGCGAGCGCCGCATCGAAGACCCGCGACGACGACAGGCGCTCGGGCAGCTCGACCCACAGCTGCAGCCCGCCGGGCGGCAGGTTGATGCGCGTGCCCGTTGGAAAGTAGCCGGCGATCGCATCGGCGGTCTGCTCGCGCTGCGTCTTCAGGCAGTTGCGCAAGTGGCGCAGATGGCGGTCGTAGGCGCCGGTGGCCATGAACAGGCCGGCCCCGCTTTGCGACAGGCCCTCGTTGTTGCGGGTCTGCGCGTACTTGAGCATCTCCACCCGCGCGTGCCAGCGGCCGGCCGTGATCCAGCCCAGCCGCAGGCCGGGCGCAAGGATCTTGTGCAGCGAGGCGCAGTGGATCACGTTGCCGCTGGCGTCCCAGGACTTGAGGGCGCGCGGCGGCGTCGGGGCATCGACGAGCTCGCTGTAGGTGTCGTCCTCGATCAGCGGAATCTCATGCCGCTCGCACAGCTGCGCAAGCCGCGCCTTGTGGGCGTCGGGCATCACGCTGCCCAGCGGGTTCTGCAAGTGCGGCACCACCACCACGGCCTTGATGTTGTCGTAGGTGCGGATCGCGAGCTCCAGCGCCTCGATGGAGAGGCCGGTCTGCGGGCTGGTCGGGATCTCCAGCGCGCGCATGCCCAGGCTCTCGAGCACCTGCAGCAGGCCGTAGAAGGTGGGCGACTCCACCGCCACCGTGTCGCCCGGCTGCGCCACAGCGCGCAGCGCGAGGTTGAGCGCCTCGATGCAGCCGTTGGTGACCAGAATATCTTCCGGCGAGATCGCCATGCCCACGCGCAGGCTGCGCTGCGCGAGCACCTCGCGGAACTGGCGATGGCCCTTGAGCGGCGCCGCGACCGTCAGCATGTCCGGCTGCTGGCGCAGCATGCGCGTCATCGCATTGCGCAGCGCCTCGGCCGGATACAGCTCCGGTGCGCCGCGCGCGATCGAAAGGTTGAGCTTCTCGGAGAGCTGCCGCCGGCGCGCCACGAAGTCCGACACCTTGGCGTGGATGCCCACGTACTGCGCCGGGTCGGGCGGCACGCCGGCCGCGGGCTCTTCGATCGGCGCAATCGCCAGCCGCCGCGGTCGGCGCACGAAGTAGCCCGAGCGGTCGCGCGCCTCGACCCAGCCGTCGCTTTCCATCGTGCGGCACAGCTGCAGCGCGGTCGACAGGCTGATGCCGTGCAGGCGCATGAGGCTGCGCAGCGAAGGCAGCTTGTCGCCCTGCTTGAGCGAGCCGGTGTGAATCGCGTCCACGTAGTGCGCTGCGAGCTGGCGGTAGAGCGGTAGCGAATCCATGGTGTCGATGCTCCCTCGATCGCGCATCCGAAAACAGATGCAGTTGCGAAGGAAAACGACCATAACAGATGCGCCGCGACGACCGCTGTTCCGGTGCGAATCGCCTGGGCGTGTGCCTGTTTTCCGGGCGCCCGAATTCCTACGATGAGTGCACCAACTCCCGAAGGCGCCCATGTCCCCCCTCACTCTCGACCGACTGCCCGATACCGTCGTCCTGCAACCGGGCGAGTCCCTGCGCGCGGCGCTCGATCCCGCCACCTGGCTCGAAATGCTGGAAGGCCGGGCGCTGCTCGCGTCGCCGCCCTCATGGTTCGGCGACACCGTGTTCACCGCGAAGACCGTGCTGAACGAGGGCGACGTGCATCGCCTGGAACGCGGCGGCTGGATCGAACTGTCGGCGCTGGCGCCGGTGCGGCTGCGCGTGCACGCGCCGCAGCAGTCACCGGCGGCACGGCCCGCCGAGCCCCGGCCGGTGATGCGGCTGGTGCGGCTGTTGACCGGAAGCTGAGCGGGCGGCGGCCTGGTGGCTACCGCTGGCTCGCGGCATGGCGCAGCGCCTCGAGAAAGCCGCGCCGCCACCAATGAATGTCCTGCTCGCGGATGCGCGACAGCAGCTTCTGGTGCCGCTCGCGCCGCTCCTCGAGCGGCATCTGCAGCGCCTGCTGCACGGTCTCGGCCGTGCCGTGCGTGTCGTACGGATTCACCAGCAGCGCTTCCTTCAGCTGCTCGGCCGCGCCGGCAAAGCGCGACAGCACCAGCACGCCCGGGTCGGCCGGGTCCTGCGCCGCGATGTACTCCTTGGCGACCAGGTTCATGCCGTCGCGCAGCGGCGTCACCAGCCCGACCGCGGCCGCGCGGCACAGCCCCGGCACGCGCTTGCGCGCCACCATGCGGTGGATGTAGCGCACCGGCATCCAGTCGAGTTCGCCGTAGTCGCCGTTGATGGC
>Ga0307514_10001607_pt1 | contig 26584 bp, 23 predicted proteins | sample 16_EM_MG_FD_203088 | JGI IMG/M metagenome (GOLD analysis project Ga0307514, IMG submission 203088) | Populus trichocarpa ectomycorrhiza microbial communities from riparian zone in the Pacific Northwest, United States - 16_EM | ecosystem: Host-associated > Plants > Roots > Unclassified | place... | reverse complement strand
CCTAACCCTAACCCTAACCCTAACCCTAACCCTAACCCTAACCCTAACCCTAACCCTAACCCTAACCCTAACCCTAACCCTAACCCTAACCCTAACCCTAACCCTAACCCTAACCCTAACCCTAACTGCACTGGGCACATAACTCTCTTTTACATATCTCGAGTCTTTGCTCTCTCTTTTCTTGGTACCATTGCACATACGTACGGTCTGCCATAGTCTTGATAGAGTGAATGTAGTAGGGTTAAAACAAGAGCGTATATATGGTTGTGCCAACAATTTGCAACACCCGAGATGACATACAAAATAGTGAGTAATACGACGTTTAGAGCCCCTTGTGTTCTCAATCGAATGTACTGCTCCAACCGGCTGGAGCGTCCTCATCACCGTCATTGTCTTCATCATCCTCTCGGCGCCACGTACCAAACAGAGCTATCAGATTTGGTACTATCGGTACTGTCCGGTGCCGGTGTCACCCCTATATTTGAATGTCTAATCTAAAGTCCTGCTCTGGGTAATTTTTTGCCGAACCAGTAGTGCTGCACCTCTCTCTTGACCGAACTGAACAGGCTATCTAAGTCTAGGTCTAACACGTATATACAGAATCTACACTCAGCGCTCAACCCAAACCCAAGAGCACATGATAACTAAGATCTGTTCTAACAGATTACATACCCAGCGCTATTCTGTGGCGGTAAGTTGCGACGTTCTCAATAGGCGTCCACCGACGTCTCCCCTCCAGTCTCCGGGATCCATCCTATACCCCTTCTGGAATGGATTCCATAACGCTCTTGTCACCGTTATCATTCCGAATAGCTTGCTGATGCCGATCTCAGTCTCAGTGTTGCCCAATTGTGCTGTAATCTCAAACTCGGGTTCATACTGGTGCCAAATCCGTCTCGAATCGATCCCGTTGATGTGTCGTTCCGCTAACGTGTTCTCGCCTCATGTCGCGGTAGGTCCTCTTGATCTATATAACTACACCTGAGTTATCGCTGCAAATGCACCGGAATTGTGGCAAGTGAGTAAAGTTACTTTGTTCTGAGGTCGCCGTATGCCTACCGATCGAGTCAACTCAATTGCTCACGATAAGAAAGTTGACGCACCCTGCTCCTACTAACCGATCGCTGATACGCGAGGGTGTGCTGAAGTGTTCCAACTAAATTGTAAAGCGCTAAGTATGCAATGTCTATTCTCGATCCCGCCGGGTAATGCTTCCGTCCTTACCTTGAGAGCTAACTGGGCCTCAGTAGACATCGACAACGGAGGAGAGATGGCGGCGGGTGAAAAATGTCTGACGGCGAGAGATGATGACAGTACTGGGATAGTTGAAACAGTGGAGTTCACGACACTGGTGGGGTTGACGATGCCAAAGGAGGCAGTAGACGACGGCGCATATTAGGACACAGCGTTGACATGGACAGGGGCATAGACGGCGCGGAAGAGGTACGAGCACGGAAGAGAGGCGCGGGCGGACGGATAGACGACATAAGATGGGTGCACGAGGGTGTTGACAAGATATGTTGCACGTAGAAGTGCAGTAGACGATGCCGAGTAGATGACGCGGAGTAGACGAGTGAGGACAGACGGGGGAAGGGCAGAGGAGAGATGCCGCCGGAACCCGGAGGACTTCATTCTGTTTAACACTTCCCTCTTGCTACACTGTGTAATTAACAAAAATCACTCGGTGCTTGTCGGAGCTAACGGCGTTGGTGTCGCCCCGACCTGACACCCAATTGTACAAATAGTACTAGCTATACGTCGCGAAGTAACTCAGGGTAAAACTGGCTTAAATGGAAGCGTGCACAATTGAGAGGTGTATTGTTGTATACAATCACTATACGGGGAGACATCAGAAGGCCTGGTATGGAATGTTGGGAATGGAGGTATGGACAGGGGTAAGGCAGAGGGAGATAATGAGAACGGGCGTCGATGGATGTGAAGGCATGGGAGTGTGGGATGAGCACAGATTAACGAGTGCAGAGGCGCAGACGATCGAGAGCAATAGAAAACAGCGACATCACCTTGATGTTTTGATGCAAGTTTGAGGAGTCGGTGAAGGAGTAGATGAAGGCATGGTAGATACGGAGTCAGAAGGCGTGAATTTGGGCGATAATGCTCTGGAGGTTAGACGCTTGCTCATTTTGGGAAACTCTTTGTTTTGTGTTGTTTCATTCATGCTGTATTCGCTCTTACTAGAGTAGAAAGGGGAAACTCTTTGCATGCGCCTACCCTTTATAGTAGTCGCCGAGATCGCCGTTCTAAAATATGAACGAAAGAAGTCGCGGCGACCACTTGAAACGGTACTCGCCGAATTTTCCAGTCCTATCAATGATTAGAGATTAGATAACTCCGATAAGATTAGGTCTTACTATGTCCTTTACTCATCCAATTGTCGATATGAAGTAGTTGCTAAGATTGTCCCCGCTCTATCGCTTATACCCCTGTTACTCCGTCATCTACCCTATCTCTAAGTCGTCGTCTACATTCCGGCATTATCCACCTCTCCGACATCTACCCCACCACCATCACTTACACCTGCCGTCGTAATCTTTCCTTCGAATGTGGGTGATCTCCTCCGAGCAGTCGAACCTAGTTTATTGATGTGACCTACGGTGACGCGTCGCGGGGGTACGGTGATCTGTATTTGCTCTGTGCAACTCGCTCTCTTGTCTCGGTTCTGGTGCTTATAGAGGGATCACTCGGGAGTGATTTAGGACCTATAACGACACGAGACGAGTACACGGCAGCCGAACGACGCATCGACAGGATGTGTTTGAAGCGAGTCCGAGTGCAAGACTACGGCATTCGGGTCACACGCTATGATTGACACAGCATGCTGTCATAAAGACGATGACGACGGTATTCCATACCAAGGCCACTGCTTCAACCGGTTGAAGTGCCATCATCACTTTCGTAATCCCTCATTTCCATTCTCTCGACGCCACGTCCCCTCTAAAGGAACCGGACTCGGTTCTGTCGGTATTCGTTGGTGTCGGCCTCCGTGTCGTGAATATCAATTCTGAAAGCCTCTGAACCGGATTGCATACCCGCGCTTTCCTGTAACTGTACCTATGCGGTGCTCTCCAAGTGGTTCTACCGTGAATCTGGGCGACGTCGCACCCTCAGTCTCCGAGGTCCATCCCGTATGCATTTCCGAGTGGTTTCTGTCACATCAACGACTACCGGCGAGCTTAGTAGGTTTATTAACGTACGTTATACGCAGCACCGACGAATCGACACGACATTACCGATTGGCACGATGGCAACTAAACGGCGGCATAAGAACCAAAACATATCCCGGTCGGTAAGCGGGGGAAGGTAAAGTTGTACCGGAGAGAATTATGTCAAGTGAGGGTGGTTAGATGTTGCTGAGCGAGCTATGGACATAAGGTGATCTGGGAGATAGGGACGGGCTTGGAGCGGTAACTTCGATGGAGACTACAGGTGAGCTAGTCACTTGATTCTTTCGACATCAACCAATCATTACGATGCCGACCTATTTACACGATTGCAGTGCAAGCAGAATATGACTTGGGGCGTGTCAGGGAGCTAGACTAAAGGGTTATGGTCTTATGGGAGCATGGGGCGACGCATGACGCCTGGGGATCAGGTATAGCTAATGAGCGGGCTATCACGGAGATCGGGAGCATCTTACAGATTAGAGGATCTTAGAGGTTAGGGATAATTTGAAGAGTCTTTTTCTCTTATGCGGCAAGCTTTCTTCTGGACAGGGAGTACGATCATTGCAGTTTTGTATATATATCAGTCATACTCTGAGAATAGACTACGTACTTTGTACCTTACGTGACCTACAAGCGCCAATGACAGCCGCTCTACTCTTGGACACGTGTGAGGACAAGAATCAAATGAATTCGGCAGTCTACAGCTGACTGACGCAGCACCGCAGTCAGCGAGATGAATTATGCGTCGCCACCAATCTTATGCGTTACAAGACGTCCTCCGCCGAACTTCATACCACCTTGCCCCTGAAGAAAGGTAAAGGAAGTTGAGATATCCGCGAGGTATGGCCGTAGTTTGCGCCCACATCGTGGGACGAGTAGGGGTGGTTGATTAGCACGAAACAAAACGTCGTCGGTGCGATAACATATTAAGCATTGGTGGTGACTGGTTTTTGAATTGCCATGAGATAGATTGGGAGGCAGGAAGGAGGCCAAGGCGGACTGGGCGGCAGATCACAGGTACCGGTAGCGGAGGTCCGGAGGACGAGAGGGCGGTAGTGGTGGTGGTAACAAACGCGGGCTATGTGTGAGTGCAACTACTGTCTCTAGGGAACACATTCTTGGTGAAGCGTAGTATAAAGTAAACTACCGTAGTGTGAGATATGGTGTAAAATAGATGTGCATATGTAGTTAAAATTTTGTTTTGATTCACACTTTAATCTCACGACACTGATCATGGTGGCTTAACTGTCAGTAGTGATAAGGTAATCAGAGCTTTGCTATTACAAACGCAATGTAATGTTGCATATATGCAACTCTAACCTACTCTGTACGTGATTGCTTTCTGTAGATAGTCGTAGCTTCTCACCGATAAGTACACGAGGTCTGCTTACTGAATACAACTAATTATCTTTTAATACTATGTTGGGATGTTGCATGTGTACCTGCATCGTGAGCCTCAGGTCCGTTTGATATGCAGTTGGTGTATGAAGATATGCCTCAGGAGAGCGGCTCTTATCAGTACAGAGCGGCTCATATCAGTACAAAAGGATGAGCAAACGGAGATAGATGTGGAGACGAATATGGCTGTGAATATGGGAGACAAGTCGGTATATATATGGCCTTCAGGCCTCGAGAAGATCAGCCAATCAATCAAGTCAAAGAGGCATCCAAAGTAATAGGTTATGAGCCCGGCGCTCACTCTTAGTTAAAACTCTATTTTCACTTCACAATCTTTTAGAGCCTCAAAAACCCTGACCCTCACATACTTAAAACTCAACACCATCGATTAAATCTCACGATGTCTGAGCCTGCTCCCGCCATTAACCAGACCGAATGGGGGAACATTCCTCTACACACTTATCTTAACTTCAAAACATGGAAAGAGACTATGACCCTTGTACTGGAGGCTATGGACACATACCACATCGTCAGCGGCGACGAACATGAACCACCTCCAATTGACATTGACTATCACGAATGGAAGATCCGAGCCGCCAAAGCTAAGACAACGATCCATCTTTCATGCTCTCCCACCATACAGTTTCTTCTCAAAGGCCTTAGGTCTCCAGGAGCGATGGGGACTACACTGCAAGAACGCCTGGAGAATACCGGAAGTCACGTTGGCAGAACTACTATTCAACGTAAGTTTCGAGCATGCCACCTGCAGAAAGATAAAACACTTAGAGAATACTTTACACTACTTCGTGACTACCGTCTTCAGTAAATAGGCACGCCAGAAGATATCTCCGACGACGAAATGTGTACAGAAATCTACAATAACCTACGAGAGCAGTACTCGACCATGATCAAGAGCTTACAGCATCGAATTCCCTTACCTACCGTCGAAGATGCAATGAACGCCCTCCGAAGAGATGAGCAGGCTTCCGGCCTTAAGAAAGAAATCGGAGATAAAGCCACTGGATTAGCCCTCTTGTCCTGTGTACGCTAGAGAGGAGGCGACTGAGGACGTGGACGTGATCGTGGACGCGGAAACTACGGTGGAAACAAGGATCTCAACGACGATAAGGGATACACCTGCACTCACTGCAAATTGAACAATCACACTACTGAAAACTATGGCATTCTCAAACGACTCAACAGCGGAAGTAGAGATGACAAAATATGCTACTATTGTGGAAAACCCGGTCAGATACGGCCTGAATGCCGTACACGGCAAAACGGCTTCGAAGCCCGAAATAAGGCCAACAAACGAAACAAGGACTCAAAGTCATATTCGAGAGCAACCCTGTCAGAGGCGACTGCATCATTGGCGGAGCACGGGATCGCCGCCGGAGATCGATATCTCTTTTGACTACCAAGCGACGCCACTCACACTGCTCTTACATTGTCAGCAACTTCGATGTGGGTGGTGGACTCGGGAGCATCACACAATATGTGTAACGATAGCAGTTGCTTCATCTCATTCAAGAGACTACCATCGCCCATCATCATCAAACTTGGCGATGAGACCATAGTAACTGCCACTTTTCATGGGCTCTTTAACATATCACAGGGCTTACAATTGAACGCACTTTATACCCCTACATTCCTGATCTCTCTGCTCTCTATAAACCAACTTGTTCTTGCCAGATATAGTACGACTTTTCGACGTGGCAAATGCTCCATATTCACCAACTCATCTAACATCATTGCCAATTGTACCGGTGATCTCTATATACTCCAATTGCATTATGCTGTCACCTCTGAAACTGGGACCATACATTCTGCGGCTCCACCATCTGACCCTACGATCGCCACTACAAGCTCCAACCGAAAGAAGAGAAAGAGCTCATTGTCGAAGACCGGGCTTACTTCTGCTTCCACAATTACCATGAGCCTCTGGCACCGACGACTGGCGCAGCTACGTCCAGCGGTAATGCGATCACTAATAGATGGATTCGAAGACTTAGATGGAATGTGTGATGTCTGTCTGCAAGCGAAACACAAGCAAAAATTTATTCGAACAAAAGTCAAGAGAGCTACACGACCATTCAAGGTCGTAAACTCCGACACCTGCGGTCCATTTTCTATACCTACCACAGGACGCCGTCTGCACAATATCCTATTCGTTGACGATTACACCCGATGGACTACTGTATACTTCCTACCTGATAAGAAAGAAGAGACTTGCATTGCCGCCTACCAGTACTACCAAGCCAAAGTTGATGCCAGAGAATACAAAATCAAGCGTTTTGGGTGCAATAAGGGCAGAGGAGAATACGAGAATCGGCTCTTCAGAACGATCTTGGCCACGCGTGGTACAGCCCTCGAGTTCTGTCCACCCTACGCCCACCATCAGAATGGAGTAGCGGAAAGAATGGTTTGTACGATTACAGAGAAAGCAAGAGCTATGATTCTCGACTCCCAGGCACCACTTGAGGTCTGGGGGGAAGCGATCAACACTGCAGTATACCTCCATCACCGCATGCCAAACGAAGGGCTCACCAAAAGAGACGATAGCGACGGATATAAAGCTCCTTACGAAACTCCATACGAGATGTTGCAGTCATATGGCAAACATGAATCTGAAAAACCGCTTGATGATCCCACACGAAAGAAAATCAGTTATAAAGCACCACTCAATTATCCGCGACAATTTGGATGCTACATAAGCCGACTCATCCCCGAGAAACAGAGGACAGACACGAAGCTTGGAGATGGATCAAAAGCATGTATGATGGTCGGTTACGTCCACGACTCAACGACCTCATGGAGAATTTGGAATCCTGAGCACAACACGGTAAAAGCTCAATCAGATGTGATTTGTGATGAAGATTGGAATGCATACATCTCGTGCCCGCGGTCCCTAAAACGCAAAAACTCAGGCGAAATCGACCAACTGGAAGAAATTACCGAAATCGACTTATTCGATCAACCGCAACAAGAAGTACATGTTGAAGATATTGGCTTGAGTGAAATGGGTGAGTACATGGACCATGGCCGCACTCACACTATGAGTGGAACGGGTGAAAGCATGTCTCATGGCCGCACCGATGATGCTCGCCCAACCAATCCCGCTGCGGCTGGAACACATCCCGAGCTTTCGTTAACTGAACATACGAATGGACAGGAAGATCGAAGACCGCCCGATACAGGTCAGATAGATGGCCATCATATATATATACATATAGCTCCAGACCAGGACGCTGACAAATATACCGAAGGACAAAGCGGTCACTGTCCAACCATCAAATCTCATACACAAGTCCCACGAGACGAGGTTATTACCAATAGAAGTATACGAAGACAATTGAAGCGATCTGCAAAGAAAGCCCCAGTACCTACAGATAGTGTTACAAGAAGCGCAGGCAGAGCACGAGTAAACATCACCGAATTGATGAATACTGCATTAGCATCGACTACCATAAATGGCGATCCTCGTAACTTCAAAGAAGCGATGCTCAGCCCACAAAACAAGAAGTGGGAAGCTGCAATCATGGACGAATACAACTCTATCATACGAAATGAGACCTTCTCACCAGCACAAGCACAATTCGGAAATAAGCCAATTGGATCAAAATGGGTGTTTAAAACTAAAAGAAACCCCGATGGCTTAACACGATACAAAGCCAGGTGTGTGATCAAAGGATATGAGCAAACGGACTATGGTGAGAGGTATCCACCCGGCAGCAAACTTAGTACGTTTCGATTGCTAATAAGCCTCGCCGCACGTTATAATGGGAGAATCGATCATCTCGATGATGTCACGGCCTTTCTCAATCCCGATGTTGACGATGACACACTATTCATGGAGCTACCAGAAGGAAGGCTGGATGAGACGCGAATCTCAGTCGTTTGACTACGAAAAGCACTTTGTTGTCTCAAACAAGTGCCACATCTTTGGTACTGGCATATCAACACATTTCTCCTATCTCTAGGCTTCATCCAATCACAAGCAGATCCCAATCTCTATATACAAAATACACGCAAAATGCTCCTACTTCTCTACGTTGACGATATGCTCTTGGCTTACGCACCGACTGCAGCAAAAGAGGCGGAGGAAATCAAGAAGGCTTTAGCTGCAACCTACAAGATCACCAACCTCGGAACTGCTCGCCAATTCCTCGGCATCGAAATCCACTACGAAACAGATGGTTTGATCAGCCTCGGTTAAAGAGTGTTCATTGATACCATTCTCAAACAATTTAATATGGAAGCAGCTCACGGTGCTGCAACTACACTTGACGACAAAGTTAAGTTAGATCCTGCAGAAGAAGAAGGAGAGGGAGAGGGAGAAATTGACCCCAAACTCTATCAAGCAATCGTTGGATCTCTTATGTACATCGCGCTCGTCACAAGACCGGATATCCCATTTGCAGTAGCAGAACTTAGTCGATACAATTCGAGGCCTTTCGCCAGGCACTTAACAGCAGCACAACGCGTACTTCGATATCTCAAAGTCAGGAAAGACTACCGCCTTTGCTACAACTCCAGCATTACTGGTCCAAGTACTCTTATTGGCTACACAGACTCCGAGTGGGCCAGCAACAGCGCAGATCGAAAATCTCATGGAGCCCACATATTCATCTCGAACGGTACCATATGTTGGCAGTCACGGACGCAAGACTCAGTTGCAACATCGACTTTAGAAGCCGAATATATCGCATGCTCGGAAGCGTCGAGAGAAGCAGGATGTGTGCGGCAACTTTGCAAAGATACTAAACGAGAAGACGACGACGACGACGAGAACAATGAACCGCTCCCGATTCTCTGCGATATTGAATCCGCAGTTGCTCAAATCATCCATGGAATTATCAAGGCACGAACGAAACACAGAGATATTTGTTATCACAATAGTCGAGATCTGCACGAGCGCGGCATAGTGAAGTACTCCTGGGTATCAACGCAAGAAAACGTTGCCGACATCTTCACCAAAGCACTACCAAGAGAGAATCATGAGAAGTTCACGAAGGCTATGAGTTTGTGGTAGATCTGGACTGGATTTGGAATGGTATGGTATTGGTCAGATTAGGTTGGACTAGGATTTTCTTTTTTGTACGTAACGACTAGGGATTGCACTCTTTCCCTACCTACCGCAGCCAATTAGGAGGAGGGTTTTAATGAGGCACCGGAAGACAATTAACATTGACTTTATTTGTATGTATGGGCTCACAGAGATATTGTAACGGCGGCACGTGACCCGGGGCTGGGTAATGGCCATTTCATATAGTCGGCTCGCCACGAGCCTTTGATCTCTAGCGATAATCTTACCTATACATCAACACCTAATGTCACTCGCAACCACATTTGCAACCGTATTCCTATAATTACCACACGTATGCCTATGAGGCCGAACGCTTGCGTACGTGACCTTACACTAGTATCGCTTTTTCAGCAAATGTATACGTTTCGCTCACGGGATTTTGCCAGTTTACCCCTTTTCTGAGGCGCGACGTCACAAAGTCAACAATTGAGAATACTGCCCTCCAAATGAGAGATCGAAGCATCCTTACTGCGAAGCACTGAGCGCTGATCAATTCCGCATTCAATTCAGCCACCTGACGGCTGCGGAGTAGAGTTCTGAGACCAATTGACGCACGAGGCGCATCACCGGCAATAACTACAATTATCACGATTTACCAGATGTGACTATTCGAACTTGCCAACAAAAGGAACCGCACACGATTGACCTAATCGAGTTCGAATACAATGCTACAACTCAATTGAACGTGATCGCCAGTCGAAGCAACCTACAGTGGACAGAGTGATGTTGCCCCTGAATCGACAATACCCAGAACCAAAGGCAAAGTCGAGAGAAGATTTACGAGTCAGCACAGTTACAACTACATTCCTTCCAATTGAGCGAAGTTCGCCTATCTCAGTTTGTGTGTACACCTATGTCTCTAGCAACCTCGAAGAAGCCCAATTGCAGAAGCATTCTACAGCCAACCTACAGATGCACTACTCGAGCGACTCACGCCTACGGAGACAGACAATTCCATAAACAACACCTTCCTATAGAGCATGACAGCCTATGAATGAAGCACTCTTACCACCAGGAACGTCTGCACAAGCAAAGTGCACTTACAGAGAAACCTACCCCACGATTGATGCACATTTACGATGAGAAGCCTTCCTTAAATTGAAACGAACTATAACGGCTATACATTGCACAGCGTGAACTTCATTTACGGGCGAGACCTACACAATTCTGCAAACCGACCATGATGACAACAATGACTCCAATAACTACGAAGATTACGAAGAATATGATGACATCTTAGAGAACAATTATTATGGAAAATCACAGTTCGCCAACTATATCAAAGATTTTCGACTGCAATGACATTAACGGCAACGGAGACCATACATCATCTATATTACCTACGGACCAAATAGGCTCTGGACTCGGGGCAGCACCCACGGCTACAGGAGAGACGACATCAATGATCCAAGACTACCACCTCTAGAGGCACCAATTTTAGGAGACTAATTGGAGGATCCAATCAATCTGGGAGATATGGATAGTATAAGTTTTCATGTTCAAGTCCGGGACACATTCCACAGCACCTAGTCAGTATATATCTGTACCAGCAAAATCAGGAATCACTATTATCAAGCGGCATACATTACCAGTCCTTATGGCGATATGGAGTGGACTCAGAATTACAAATGGATCTGCTGGATGTGCCCATCTCGATGTATGTGGTACCAAAGTGCCGCGGTTTAGCGCCCAAACCCGGTAATGGTCGATCGGTCACTGTGCGTGTCCTACCATCAACCAAACAGTACACTTCACTCGCTGCCTCCTTTATGGGCTGCGCATGAGCAAGTTGATATGAGGATGCTTTCGTGCAGCGGAAACGTGTCTGTAGCGCGAGAAATGCTACTGAGATAGTGTAACGGTGGCACGTGGCCCGGGGCCGGGTAACGGCCATTCTATATAGTCGGCTCGCCATGAGCCTTAGATCTCTAGCGATAATCTTACTATACATCTACACCTACTATCACTCGCATCCACGTCTGCAACTGTATTCCTATGAGGCCGAACGCTGGCTTATGTGCCCTTACACTATTTTCGCTTTTTCAGTAAACGGATACGTTTCGCTCACGGGATTTCGCGAGTTTACCCCTTTTTCCGACACGCGATATTACAAAGTCAACAATTGAGAATGCAGCCCTCCAAACGAGATATTGAAGCATCATTCCTGCGAAGCACAGAGCGTTGATCATTGCATCATTCAATTGAGCCACCTGCCGGCAGCGGAGTAGAGTTCAGAGACGAATTGGCATACGAGGCACGTCACCGGGAATGACGACGACGATTACGAGTACAGGACACGACTATTCGATCCTGCCAATGAGAGAACTCGCACGCGATCCACCTCATTGAGTTTGAATACAATTACTACGAGTGAATTGAGCACAATCATCAGCCCGAGATGCTGCAACTGAGTGAGCTTACCCCTGAATTGGCAATACCGTGAACCAAAGGTGAAGTCGAAAGGCGATATACTGGTCAACTCAGTTCCAGTACAGGATCAACCGCAGTTACGACTACATTCCTTCCAATCGAGCGATATGCACATACCTGCATTGCATTGCAAGGCCAATTATACCTACGGATACACTACTCGAGAGAATCATGCCTACGGAGATAGACAATACCATAAACGAAACCCACCTACGGACGAAGATCAGCCTACGAATGAAGCACCATTACCGCCACGAACGTTTGCACGAGCGAAGTGCACTTACGGAGAAGACACCCTACGATTGATGCACTTTTACGATCAGAAGGTTTCCCATGATGGAAGTGAACTATAGTGGCGATACATTGCACAGCGTGAAGTGCATTTAGGGTCGAGACCTATACAATTCCGCAGCCCGACTACAATGACTACGTTGACCGCTCAGAGAATAATTATTATTGACAATCAAATTCCACCTACCATATCAATGAGTTTCGACTGCAATTGAATTAACGGCAACGGAGGCTGCACATGACTATTATTACCTACGGACCGAATAAGCTCTGGACTTCCGGCAGCACCACGGCTATGACTGCGAGCGAGTCAAGAAAGGCAACCAAGATTGTCTATATTTCCTACGGGAGACGACATTATGGTTCCAGACTACCACCTCCAGAGGCGCCACATTCAGGATACCAATTGGAGGATCCAATCAATCGATGAGATATGGATAATACGAGTTTTTATCTTTAAGGCCGGGACACCTTCCACGCCACTCAGTCAATATATATCTTTACCAGCAAAATTACTGTTATCAATTGGCAGACATTACTACCCTCAGTCCTCATGGCGATATGGAATGGACTCAGAATTATGAATGGATCTGCTGGATGTGCCCATCTCAATGTATGTGTTACCAGACTTCCGTTGTTGTGGGCCCAAACCCGGTAATGGTCGATCGGTCACTGTGCGGGTCTTACCATCAACCAAACAATATACTTCTCTCACAGCCTCACTTATGGACTGCCCAAGAGCAAGTTGATATGTGCATGCTTTCGTGCCGCGGAAACATGTCTGTAGCGCGAGATAAGCTACCGAGACAATCGCGGTGAGAAGTTCTTCTCCACAAGCATCAAGCTTCTGGACCGTCATAGGACATACCTCTCCCAGGGATACCAACTCGAGGACCGCATGATCACTGCTAGCTAGAAGGCGGTTATCATGGCATTCACCCAACGGTCTGGGGTTTGCACCAGTTTGATGGGAGCTGTGGTAAAGGGACCTATGGATGCGGCATCGTGAGCCAGCAGAAGTGGTAACCCTCGCAGGCTGAATGAGCGAGCAATGAGCAGCGGCGGTAGTTGCGGCAGATGAGGGTCCACATGGGAATCCTGAATGACTGCAACCGGCTCTCCGAGACACGAAGAGAGTGACTGGATGGTGGGCTTGGCTCCTTGTGAGCCAACCGTTAATGACAAGGCCTACTGCATTTTCACTTCCACCACTTCCATCCTTTCTCTTGATTCTTTTGGCTAACACGGATGGAGCAGATTCAGAGCCGTACAACTCTGCACGGGTCTGCAGTTCGGCAATAATCTCCATCGACGAATGACAGTTCACAGCTGGAAAGCACAGTATACTGCCCGGAACTTACGAACCACAATTGGAATCCTAGGCACGAGTAAGCCATATCGGCCGAGCGACAATAAACTCACTGAGTGAACGTTTCAATCATTGGAACCAACACTGAATGGGATAACCCCCGACAGATATGAGAGACGACGGTCCTGCGGAAGGTCACTTTATCGAGGAAAGAGCTATCATTGAGACGATGCGAATTGGACTTACGAGCGCTAATATGCCCATCCCGGAGATGCACGGAGATGGATGACAATCACTCTATTTGACTATGGCGATATACACGAAGTTATGTGGAATTCTGCCCTATCTAATATACTTACTTTCGATGACAATGATAATCTATGAGACTAGCAATTGAATGCCGAGATACAGATATACATACCGGCGGCATTGCCGCACCGAGTACAATACCGACTACTATTCAAGAGACCAAATCAAGTGCCGTATGGCAGAGATTACAATGCCAAATACAATGCCAAGTACAATACCGAATACAATGCCGAATCTGTTTCGAAGCTATATAATCGAGAATACTATCCCAAAGGATGTTTCGACTCAGAATGGGCAATCTCGAGCTACACAACTACGATGGCAATTGATGACTACAAATCGACTTCGGAATCAACAAAGAATCAAGCCCTTCCAATGCATATTCCCCACCAAGCAGAATGAGATTAGTCGCCGGCGGAGCAACGATCTTTAAAAGAGGGGGTTGACCGTACCGGAATCGCAACCCCTACCGCAAATAATTACCGTACCGGCAGTGCTGAACGAAGCACCGTGAGATACATTCACCAATTGAGACGGCTAGCAGCAGCAAGTGCACCTGGAGATGAATCGACTACTGGACTCAGAGATAGACGATAAGTGCACCCAGTCAATTGTTGGCAACCACACCTACAGATGAATCAACAACCACACCCGGAGAAGAGCAAGCGAGCACACCCCACGATCAGAGTGAAAAGTGCGCTGAGCATATGACGGACGCCGAATATACCCGCAAATGCACCGGAGAGAGATGATAAGTCCAATGAGCCTGATCCATGCCGAACGAGTGCAATATAACTACCAAAGCATTCCAAACCATGGTCCGAATGAATGCAAATACGACTACGGATACAGTGCCAAACGAGATACCAAATAGCTGTAATATGACTACCGTATAGAGCCAACGAGCGAGATTGAATATGACCACCGAGCGTACCGAATAGTCTATCGAATGGCATCACAAAAGACAGTCGAGATAAGTACCAAAAGATGATCACCAAGACCTCACAGCGACAGATATCATTCACCAAGGACTTCACATGGAGATCAAACGAGCGGATTACCGAGGGCCCTACCGTACCAAGCCACTGACCAAGATGCTTACCGAATGGCCTACCGAAGGATCAAGAAACTATGGCCGAACGGCATACCGAACTGAATGCCACACCACCTTACCAGAGGATACCAAATGACCACTGACAAGACAACGAATATTCTGTCCAAGCTGCCTCCCGAGATGGCCACCGTGTAGTCGACTAAGAACGCACCGAAGCTATCATCCGAATGACTTTCACCGAGAAATGGTCCAGCGTGACCCTTCCGGATGCCGAATCAAGAGATGCCAAGATCTGCAAATAAAATCTACAAAGCGGCTTTCTGAGACCTGAAGCAGGCTCCTATTACGGTGAGTATGATCACCTACTGGGAAGCTTGCGTGTTGGATACGGATCAATGATATACCGCCCACGCCAATGCAATTCACGTCCATTCTACCGCCCTCGAACTGTCACCGCGAGTGCTATATGCGAACGACAGTTACGATGCTAGGAGCGGAAGATCATATTGCTGTCCAAAGTCAAGACGAGATCCATGTAATGATCGACTATTTCACCGATATTACCCTGGCCAATTCCGACGATGCACAATGCCTAGAATCAACTTTACGAAGCAAAAGCCGAACTGAATTATGTGTCGAATCAGAGAGATTACAATTACAATCCCGAATCCCCAATGAATCCCAATTCCAATTCGGAGATCCAAGTTACATTCTACTGAGCCACAATGGCAATCGAGAATCAATATGATGGAGAAATCGTCGACCGAGCAACGAATTTTCAAATAGGGAGATAGCCGTGTCTACATGATCAAATCCTACCGACAAGTCAAAGCACACCGAGAGGCAGTCTACTGAGACACACCGAGAAGTCGACCGAGATGTCTACCGAGAAGTCGACCAAGATTCTACTGAAGCCGCCTATCGAGAGTAACCATGAAGTCGACCAGATGGTCACCGAAGCGGACTTCGAACGACAATTACCGAATCAAGCAGCATCCCCGAGTCAATGCTACTTACCGATGGCAACAGACAGAGACATATTCCACGAAGCACTGCATCAAGGCTCGGGAGTGCGCAAGTGCACTTGAACTTGTTAAGTATAACCATTTGAGAGATACTTACATATTAGATGTCGACAAATGAGACGCGACTACACACGATGCAATTGATGTATACGATTGACGATCACCGATGGCTATGAACAGTGCCGGCAGCGGAAGCTCCCATCGATGCCAAGTCATGAGTGAAAGCTCTACCATGCTGATGATTCCGACTAAGAACCACGCCGAGATATGAACCACGAGTGCGGTACTGGATGGCATGTTAGATGCCAGATGAGTTTGGGAGTGGAGATAAGGAGGAATTGAGGTCCGAGACTCGGGAGCAGAGGAAATGGGTCAATAGAGTTTCGGAATTAAAGACCGCAGGAAAAGTGATCAATTGAGCGTTCTTTTCTTCTGTTTCTCTCTTCTCTTCTCTTCTCCATACTTCATTACTTCATTGGATCTCGGCCCGGTCCAAATCGCGTCGGCACGGGTTTTTACCACCTTCGGAGTCAGTCAAGTGGAGGTAGATTTTCCCCGTGCACCGGATCCGCCGAAAGGTCACACTGAGTGGTACCAATCGGGAGCGGGACTTATGATTTCGTACGAGTACGTGCGCGGCATGATTGTTTAATGTTTGCTTCCCTTCCCTTTCCTTTCCTTTCCTTTTTCATACGGTTTATGCAGCCCAGGAGGTCTGCGCCTAAAAAGGGGGATAATGTAACGGCGGCACGTGGCCCGGGGCCGGGTAACGGCAATTCTATATAGTCGGCTCGTCACGAGCCTTAGATCTCTAGCGATAATCTTACTATACATCTACACCTACTATCACTCGCATCCACGTCTGCAACAGTATTCCTATAATTACCATACGTATGCCTATGAGGCCGAACGCTGGCGTATGTGCCCTTAAAGATAGGCGCAGTGAGGAGATCTTCTCCACAAACATCAAGGTTCTGGACTGTTGTAGGACATACCTCTCCCATGGATACAAACTCGGGGACCACATGATGACTGCCAGCTAGAAGGCGGTTAGCCTGGCATCCACCCAACGGTCTGGGGTTTGCACCAGTTTGCTGGGAGCTGCAGTATAGGGACCTACGGAAGCGGCATCGTGAGCCAGCAGAAGTGGTAACCCTCGTAGGCTAGATGGGCGAGCAAGGAGCAGCGGCGGTAGTTGCGGCAGAAGAGGCTCTCCGAGGAGAAATTTGAATGACTGCTACCGGCTCGCCGAGTCACCGAAGGGATGATTGCAGGCCACGGTCATTTTCCATTGGACGGGCCGGCGGTACTACATCTCCTGGACGTTCCCTTTCACTGCTTCCATCCTTTCTCTTGACTCTTTTGATTAACACGGATGGAGCAGATTCAAAGCCGTACCACTCTGTGCGGGTCTGCAGTTTGGAGAAAATACCCACAGACGAATGTCAATTAACAGCGGTGAAGCGCAGCTTACGGCCGGGAACAGACAAACTACAATTCGAAAATTGGAAGCCGAGAACATTCGAACCAACACAGAATGCGATAACCCCGGACAGACGAGAAATGACGTTTGAAAGCTACTTATCGAGAAAAAGAGCTATCGTTGAGACTATCAGGATTGGACGTACGAGCGCCGATATGCACGTGCTGGAGATGCATTGATGCTCAGAGACGGATGACAATCAATCTATTTGACTATGGTGATATACACAAAGTTATGTGAAAATCTACCCTAACTAATAAACTTACATTTGAAGACAATGATACTCGAGACCAGCAATTGAATCCCGAGATGCAGATATATGTACCGGCGGCCTTGCCGTACCAAGTTTAATCCTGACTACTATTCAAGAGACCACATCAAGCAGCCGTATGGCAGAGATTACAATGCCTATTACAATGCTGATTACAATGACGAATACACTGCCGATTACAATACTGAATACAATGCCGAATTTGTTAAGAAGTTATATTACCGAGAATACTATCCCCAATGAGATCCCGACTCAGACTCGGCGATCCCGAGCTACACAACTACGATGACACTTGACGACTACAAATCGACTTCGAATCAAGCACTTCCAATCGCTATTCCCTACGAAGCCGTATAAGATTAGTCGCCGGCGGAGCAACGACTTTCAAAAGAGGGGGATGACCGTACCGGAATTGCAACCCCTACCGCAAACAATTACCGTACCGGAAGTGCAAGAACGAATCACTGTGAAATGCATTCACCAATTGAGAAAGCTAGCAGCGGCAAGTGCACCTGGAGATGAATCGACTAGTGGACTCAGAGAAAAACGATAAGTGCACCGAGTCAACTGAGGGCAAGTACACCTACAGATGAATCAACAAGCACACCCGGAGGAGAGCCAGCGAGCGCACCCCGCGATATGAGATAACAAGTTTACCCAGCATACGACTGATGTCCAGTATACCTGCAAATACACTGGAGAGAGATGATAAGGCAAAGGAGCCTGATCCATGCCAAACGAGTGCAAATACGGCCACCGAAGTAGTTCCGAACGAGATACCGAATAGGACTACCGAACCGGATTAAATATGACCACCGAGTGTACCGAATAGCCTACGGAATGGCATCACGAGAGGCAGCCGAGAAACCAACCAAGAGATGATCACCGAGATCTCACTGCCTTTACATGAAGATTGACAGAGAGGATCGCCGGGAGCCCTACCATACGAAGCCACTGACCAACATGCTTACCGAATGGCGTACCGAAAGATCAAGAAACTACCGCCGGTCGGTATACCGAGCTGAATGCAAAACGACCATACCCGTGGCCTACCAAATGACTACCGAGTAGCCAATGAATATTCTACTGAAGCTCCCTACCGAGATGGCCACAGAGATATCAACTAAGAATGCGCCGAAGGTATCATCCGAATGACTTTCACCGAGCAACGGTCCACCGAGACCCTGCCGAATGCCGAGGCAAGAGATGCCAAGATCTGCAAACGCGATGTACCAAGCGGCTTTCCGAGAGCAGAAGCGCGCTCCTATCACGGTGAGTATGACCACCTACTGTATGCTTACATGTTAGATATGGATCAATGATATACCGCCCACGCTCAATGCAATTGGCGTCCTATCCACCGCCCTCGAACGGTCACCAGCGAGTCACATATGAGAACCGACAGCTATGACGATGCCAGGAGCGGAAGCTCACATGAATGTCCAAAGTCAAGAAGAGATCGACTTTTTCCCGATATAACCCCCGGCAATTCAGACGATGTCCTATGACTAGACTCAATTTTACGAAGCGAAAGCCGAACCAAATTATATGTCGAATCAGAGATTACAATTACAATCCCGAATCCCCAATGAATCCCAATTCCAATTCGGAGATCCAAGTTACACTACTACCGAGCCACAATGGCAATCGACAATCAATATGATGCAGAAGTCATTGACGGAGCAACTAACGTTCAAAGAGGGAGACAACCCTGTCTACACGATCAAGTCCTACCGACAAGTTGAAAGCCCACCGAGAATCAATCTACCGAGACACGCACCGAAAAGTCGACAGAGATGTCTACCGTCGACCAAGCTACTGAAGTCGCATATCAAGAGCACAACCATGAAGTCGACTGGATGGTCACTGAAACGGACTTCGAATGATGATTACCGAGTCAATGGCAATTGCTGATGACTACCGGCTGCCAGAGATATTGTACAGAGCATGCGGAAGCACTGCACGAAGGCTGATGAGAGCGCAGGCCCGCTTGAACTTGATAAGTAACACCATCATTAGAGAAGCTCACTTGCTAGATGTCAACGAATGAGACGACACTACACGATTGACGTATACGATTGATGATCACAGATGGCTAAGAACAATGCCGGCAGAGGAAGCTCCCATCGATGCAAAGTCATGAGCGGAAGCTCTACCACCCTGACGATTCCAACAAAGACCTACGCCGAGATATGAGCTTTGAGTGTGGTACTGGATGACAGTCGGATGCTGTATGAGTTCGGGAGTGGAGATAAGGAGGAATTGGGGTCCGAGATTCGGAAGTGGAGGAAAAGGGTCGATACAGTTTCAAAACTCAGGACTGAGGAAAGTAATCAATTAGGCATTCCTTTTTTCTGTTTCTTTTCTTGTCTTCTCTTCTCCATACTTCTTTACTTCTTTGGATCTCGGCCCAGTACAAATGGTGTCGGCACGGGTTTTGACCACCTCCGGATCACAGCCAAGTGGAGGTGGAGTTTCCCCGTGCGCCGAATCCGCCGAAAGGTCACCCGGAGCGGTACTGATCGGTTGTGGCACTTATGGGTTCGTACAATTACGTACGCGGCAGGATTGTTTAATGCTTCGTTTTCTTTCATCTTTCCCTTTCTCTTGTATGGTATATGCAGCCCAGGAGGTCGGCGCCTAAAGAGGGGGATCATGGAACGGCGGCACGTGACCCGGGGCCGGGTAACGGCCATTTCATATAGTCGGCTCGCCAGGAGCCTTAGATCTCTAGCGATAACCTTACCTATACATCAACACCTAATGTCACTCGCATCCACGTTTGCAACTGTATTCCTATAATTACCACACGTATGCCTATGAGGCCGAACGCTGGCGTACGTGACCTTACAGATATGGACTTGCTACGGAATGCAGCAAGAGGGGGAAGTGTTTCATGTGTACCTGCATCGTGAGCCTCAGGTCCGTTTGATATGCAGTTGGTGTATGAAGATATGCCTCAGGAGAGCGGCTCTTATCTGTACAGAGCGGCTCATATCAGTACAACCGGATGAGCAAACGGAAATAGATATGGAGATGAATATGGCTGTGAATATGGGAGACAAGTCTGTATATATACGGCCTTCTGTCCTCGAGAAGATCAGTCAATCAATCAAGTCAAAGAAGCATCCAAAGTAATATGGGAATTATACTCTGGTGTGAGTGATAATTTAGGCAATGTAAAAATTACCCCGGTGCGAGTGATACTTTATGCGGAGCTTACATTACTGGTCGGATTGTAAGTCTTCAGACACCCCATCATGAGCGCCCAAGGCGACACATCAATGTTCGGTGGCTATACATCAAAGTTAGAAATCCATAATATTTATTGGAGTCTTTGACAGGGATGTCCGGAGATTTGAAAATTCGGCGATTACACGATGGTAATGTAAATTGCAATACATGGTAAGTCATATCTCACGCAGGTCTCTGAAACTATCGTGATATTTCAATCTGGTGTTGAGGTTTTAAATCAGCAGGACAGCTTGGTTTTTACAGATACAGACTTATACAGTTTCTGGTCATTTAATTTTACCTGTTACAATTTGGAGCGCAATCGTTTGATGTGGTTTCTTGAAATTATCCTGGTGGTGGTGGTGGTAGTGGTAGCAATGGTGATGGTAATTGCCGTAAGTGTGCTGCACGGTAAAGATCACAAAATCATCCAAGTCCTCCTGGCTCCAAATCTTATCCGCTGACAACAAGAGTGAGTGGAAGGATAGTGGGATATAAACAACATATCGTATGAATCACAAAGCTTTCAGGTGATTTACACAGTGTTATTGTGTGAATTGGATAGCCCCACGAATTGGCTAATTACATTGGGTGTCATGGCTCAATAAGATCCCTCGACGAATGGCACTACAACCGCTACAAGACCTGATGAACTGTAGGGCGGTGTCGAGTAGAATGACACAGAGGAAGCGGGAGGACAATGAAGCAGCGATAGGAAACGCTTATGTGATTCTGCTGAGCTCACAGCTAGCGTGCTAAGTGATACACTGCCGACTGGTGCAGATCCTAGTCACTAGTGGTGTGGTACGGTGGTAGAAAGTATGTTTGTTTGTTTGTTTTATTCATACTGTATTCACTCTAACTAGAGTATGACAGAATCTAAAGCACCTCCGCCTCCGGACGAGCCGGTTAGGTGGCGGAGCTCCCACCCGCTCAGGTTTCCCGATAGTCCGTCCCGTCCGGGCAAAAGTAAGCCCCGTACCAGACGACAATTTTCGGGGCAAGCAAACTAAGGACTGTTTAGGACTACGGCAGCAGAGCCACGGATGAAAAGACTGTAGGGCCCTGCAGTCTAGCACTGCGCACTGCGCCCGGTGATACTATAATACAAACATGATAACATACAAACAAACAAGACCCTCTGCTCACTACCAAGCCTTTTCCATTCACAACTGTAGCTCCTCCGCTTCCGTCTGCATGATGGACCCTTGCATCTTCAGGCTCCCAGCCGCAGCATTCAGACGCATCCAGGATTTGGAAATCGTATAGACCCTAGCATCGTATCCTAAAACCGTATCCTAAAACTACAGTCATCTATATCGGGCCCTAGGTATTGAGATTCCGTACCGGGACGGACCAGGCCTCCGAAATGCATGCCCGACGGGACCGTCATTCGGGGCCCCGATAGACGCCAGTCGCCCCGGACCGTTGGGAAGCCTGCACCCGCTACCCTTCGTCCCAGCTGATAAAAGAAAGAAAGAATGAATGAATGAACTGACTGGTTTCCCGCACTCCCAAGATCAAAGAAAAAGAAAAAGAGAAAGAGAGAAGAGAGAGTCCGCCATCCCCGCCATTCCCGCGCTCTGCGGCACTCACCGTTTACTTGGGCGGGAACTTCCCGACTCCAGTAGTTGCCAGGAAGTCCATCACCGCTTGATTGCACTGCTCCATGGAAAACAGCTCAGAGACCTGCACGTGTCGGCATCTGCCCGCTTTCCATCCCGTTGCATTCCCCACCGCTGTCCAGAGTGCTTTCTGCTGGTCTTTCCACCGGCTGCAGTGGCGGCAGAGGTGCTCCCGCGTCTGGGCCACCGGTGGTAGAAAGTTATTACTGGGGAGCCGATCCGCGCATATAGATAAGCTCCTGTTAAGAATACTCCGCTTAAGAATATTCCGCATATAAAAATATGATTTGGCAGTTCTTATAATTTTGTATGTAAAATTAAGAATATCACTGTACAATCATATTCTTAGGAAACAGCTTTATTTTGATGGGTATTCTTATGCAGAGCGCACACAAAGACTAGTGAAAACATTAATTTCATTGTTAACAGCTAGTACCATTCAATTCTATAGCTTCTGAACTAAATATTGGCCATAGCTCTTAGCAGTTGTATAATGATCGCCTTCGACATGACCGGTATCATTTGGCATGCATGCGTACGAGTCTCCATGGTACGGTGCCATTGGAAAGCCTCTGCAAGGCCTCAGGCCCTTCTCGCTGCCACATTCTGTCTGCGGTAACTTCAGTTGTCTGTACTCCATTCTCGCGGTAATCTGGAGATCTTTGATTGTAAGGCCTCCAGTAGCACTATCGGTGCCATCGTATTTTCCAGCTCTATCTACTCCTATTAGCCCAATTGGTAATGCATATGAGGATGGAAGTAGTGAAGGGTTGATCCAGAAGTAGAGATTCAAACGTGTGGTCACCGTGGGGCCGTATGCAGATGGCTTGCTCCCTTCGTGTCTCGGCCAGCCAGTAGCAGTTATTCAAGGTTTCCAAAAGTGGACGCTCTTCTGCCGCACCTACTGCCACTGCTCCTGGTCACTTGTCCGGTGTACGAGGGTATTCACCGCTGTGAGACTGCTTTGCCGTAGCCCTCAGCAACCCTAGTGCAAACTCCCAGTCAAAGGGTGAGTGCCATCATGCCCAGCCAGCAGAATAGGTTGCTATATATGTGGTGCTCCCGGTATAGTACCTCGGAAAGTCTTCAGTCCTCACCGTGTTATGCTCGAACTGCAGAGTACGAATGGGATCTGCCTGAAGAACGTTTTTATACCAAGCCATTCCGACTGCAGAGTACAGTTGAGATCTGCAGCCAGTGATTACTCCTTCTCCACGTAGATCCTCAGGACTATCAAGCCCCCTCTCTACTTGGGATCCTCAAGACTGTCCATCCACAACGAGATGTGATGAGTTACAAAAGTATATATATATAAGGAACACATTGGCCAAATGGTCCTTTAGGCATTAAAGCCGTTGATCTCTGATGCCCAGCCAAGACAAGCTGGATCGATAAAACTCCAGGTGCTAAATGCACAATCTGGGGAGGGGGGACTCTTGTCCGAGGGTAGACAGTCATCCGAGGGTGGACTCTTGTCCGAGGTCAGATGAGATCATGCTCGGTTGCCGATCTCGTGATCGCCTTTCTGGATTTTTGACATTTGGCGTTCTCGTATCTGCCGGTACAAAGCTCGATTGACTGTTGTATGGCACGATGGTGGTATTACTTCGCCTCTGTCGATAGGGGATTTCGAGTCATCTGAATCGGTCATCCAAATAGGTTGGAATTGGTCATCAGAATTGACCATGTAATTCGTGTGCGTCTGTAGGCGGTATTCTTAACTATAATCAGTCTTCCGCCGCGTGTATGCTTCCACCGTAGTTGTTGTTTAATCGTGAAATGAATCTCCGCCAGAAATGAGCTTCGACCGTGGACTAACTTTTCCCCTTTATCGTCCAGTCATCTTCTTCTCTGCCATAGGTGAGGAGCTTCGACTGGGCTGGCTCTTTCCTTGTTCTTGCTGGAAGTGAGCTTCAACTGGGCTGGCTCTCCTCTGTACGTGTGCTCTCGTCTCTTTATGTAATCGTAAGTGACCATGCTCGTGGAATATGTAACAAATTTGACTTGTGTATTGTTTCTTGATTTCATTGGAATTCCACTGTGAATTGACACGTTAAGGGGTAAAGTGATCTTGTATTTGAAGCTGCTCCGAAGTCGGTTCTCCATTGCAGTCATTAGTCAACGTATCTCGTTCGATTGTATGCGGTGTCTCTCGTTCGATGAGTATAGACTCTTGGTTAGTGGGAATTGGTCAGCTTGACCACAGACGCGTGCCACCAGGCGATGCAACTGCCGAAGTCATCTCTACTCTTGTCAATTGACCCAATTTGGGGTAGACTCGTCCATATGATCATCGTTATGATTGGTAGATGTCTGAATGTGTGTGTAGTTGACTCTCATCATGCGATTGTTGAGTCGTAGCGATGCATCAGAAAAGGGGTAAAAGGGGCATCCCCGAATCCCGTGAGCGAAACGAATCCATTTACTGAAAAAGCGATAATAGTGTAAGGGCGCATACGGATGCCTCCGGCTGCGTACCGATATAGAAGGTAATTGGGTGGATACGGTTGCAAACGTGAACTCGAGTGATAGGTTATGTAAAAGTGTAAGGTAAGATTATCGCTAGAGATCTAAGACTGGTGGCGGGCCGAATATATAGAATAGCTACTACTTGGCCCTGGATACGTAACGTGCCGCGCGTGGGGTCCCTAACCGAGAATCAAACCATTGAATCGACTTGTAAAATTAGTCTGATCCACGTGTGCAACCATATCCTTCTATCACTGGACACTGGCTTACCTATCCTTACAGTTACACAGCTAGTGTTACTATTCAATTGAAGAATAGATTGATTAAATTTACAAGGTCTAAAAGGCCGCATATATATACTCCTGAATACACTCATAGACAGCTGGGTGTCATACAGTGTACCTCGAAGCTGCCAGCTTGTCCACATACTGCGCCACCTTTGGGCTCAACTGCCCCATATTCTCTGAACATTTAAGTTTACATGCAACAGCTAGTTCTGTTAAGAAATGAAGAGTGGCAAAGGTTATGCAAGAGCCACCGCCACTCTCTTGTGTATATCTCAAGTCATTTGCAGTCTTCTTACTGCAATCTTGTTCACTATATGCAATTGTCCCTTTGACCCGCGCATTAGAGGCTGACCATAAGGCACTTTATATTTCCAGTTTATCATTCCTTGATGACATCGGATGGGTTGTCAAATGGAAAAAGTGCACCCACTTTGTACAACGATTGGAACACTATGCATGCGGCTCTCAAGCCTGGGGAAAAGACAATACAGTCCAGTTTGAAACAGCCAAAACAGAAGAGATTTTGTATTCAAAGAGGAGGTATCACCAATGAAAGAAAGTGAAGAAGAAAATGATGGTAGATGAAAACTGGGAAATGAAGTTTCAGACAGGAGCAACAAACTTGCTGAGGGTGCAGATGGACAGTTGGTTGAGGTTCCAACGCCATCATGAGGTCCTCATGGCGCCCGCAAATAGTGACAATGGCAGACTTGGGTTGGTTACACTAAATACCACATAAACCACAGAGTTCTCAAGAAAGTTCCAGACTACAGCAGTTTGGTTGGTGGCCCACTATGGGGCACAGCTGTAGTGGCATAGACACGCAGGACAACAACAAGATATCGAAAAGTCAGTCACCGAATACGCCACGAAAACGACTGAAATCATTGTCAGTGTTGTCAACCGTCCCGTCCGTCCTGAGTTAGGACGGAACGGCGCCGTGTTTTTTGAGGTCGGACGGGGACGGACGGAAGGGACGGCCGTTGACGGTAAATTTCCGTCCCCGGCCGACATCCATTGATGATTTGCGAGTCATCATACATAATAGATATTCAGTTATAATAAGTACATTTCTCCACTATCTTGACTGTGAAGCAAGATCCTTCAACATCTGCTCGATCCGAACCTGAA
>Ga0307514_10001606_pt1 | contig 26587 bp, 24 predicted proteins | sample 16_EM_MG_FD_203088 | JGI IMG/M metagenome (GOLD analysis project Ga0307514, IMG submission 203088) | Populus trichocarpa ectomycorrhiza microbial communities from riparian zone in the Pacific Northwest, United States - 16_EM | ecosystem: Host-associated > Plants > Roots > Unclassified | place... | reverse complement strand
CCCTAACCCTAACCCTAACCCTAACCCTAACCCTAACCCTAACCCTAACCCTAACCCTAACCCTAACCCTAACCCTAACCCTAACCCTAACCCTAACCCTAACCCTAACCCTAACCCTAACCCTAAAGTTGATTGTTAAACTGCAGCCTTGACTGGATATTGTTCCTGGCAGCAATCTCGATAGCATAGTCTAGCCAGTGGCAGCTTTGAAACAACGCTATCCAAACCAACTGCACCAGCAAGTCACGAGATCGGGAAGCACTCCAGTTGCTTCACTAAGGATTCTCAAAAGTACATGGGGAGTGTGCATATGGCCACCCGATCCCGTACCGCAATTGGTCAGGCCAAGAGATTTTGGACTTGAGCCCCGTAAAGCCGAGTCATATTTGAATGAAGCGAGTTATGTACCAGTGACTAGCCTTCATTGCAATTTTGCTCACCTACACTAGTTACTTGTTGAACCGACGAGTACAAGGTTTCTATATCTAGTATTGAGATAAGAGAAATTTATGCCATCTAATTCATTATGAAATGAGTGGGTTTTAATCTAAACAACCCCGAGATAAGGAGCATTAACCTCCGCCAGGGCCCGCTAGATCCCCGCCCAACGCTCTATGTAAATACTTATACCACGCCCTGAATGACGATGGTTGGCCCTGAAAGACTGGCGATCGCTCGGACGATTGGGAAGCCTGGCTTGGCTGCCTCGTAAAAGTTTGTTAGGCCAACTGCAGTGCAGTTGTATACTTCCCGGCGGGCCATCATTTACATGCCGTGAATCTCTCTCCATCAATTGCCCTGAATGTGATCGAATGGGCTTACTTGCCTGAGCGAGTCATGTTACTGAACTGAGAGAGAAGAAATTGAATGAAAGTGAACAGGTCACAAACGGGACCTAAATAGAGACATTATCGAAATAGTGCTCCAACTTCGAGACAGAGGATTCCCAAGCAGGTGTGCCAGAAAAACTCGAATGGATTTGAAGAAGCCCCAAACGGGGGTTGAATAGGCACCATACAATATTCCAGGACGGGGGTTGAATATGGACCATACGAAAGTCCCGAACGGGGCTTGTATACGAACGATACAAAATTCCCGATCTGGTCCCCAGGAATGGAAATCAATAACAGCTCTGTTGGGATGAGAACTTGACCCAAATGACACTTTAAAGGAACACTTTGTCTGTTTGTTTTATGCATACTGTATTCACTCTAACTAGAGTATGATAGAACCAAATTCCCCTCCGCCTCCTGGCGAGCCGGTGAAGGTGGCAGATATCCCCACCCACTACCCTTCATCCCCGCTGACAAATGACAAGAATTAGAGACTGACCGTACCTAAAAGCTCGCCTGACAAAGGGAAGGAGAAAACAAATATGAAAGGAAGAGAATGAAGACCGTCTCATCAATCCCCAGTAACTAATTCACTTGGGCAGGAACTCTCAAATGTCAATCGCCGCTATGAAGTCCACACCACCTGATCACATGTCTCCACGGAGTACAGTTCAGAGATTTGGATATTCTGGAATCAGTTCACTTTCCAGTCCATCGCCTTCCCGACCTCTCTCCCGAGCTCCTGCTGATCTTCTTTCCATTGGCTGGAGTGGCAAACGAAGTTCTCCCGTGTCTGGGCTGTCATTCCACCACACCACAAGCACTGGTCATCTTCTCGGTGTCTGAAGCATTTCAGGTATACTCCTTTGGGTGCATGCCCGGTCTTTAGATTTTAGAACCTGGTTGCCAATGACTTCACGCTTGTCATTGGGATGGGTTTCTTGCTTCCGGCCTTGCCTTTCAGTGAGTAACTGCAGTGCTTGCTGCACTTGTCGGCCTCCCACTGTGCCTTCGCCGTCCATAGTCACTCGGATATCCGTCTGGCTCTGTACACGGCCTTGGTGTATATTCGCTCGCGTACAGTATATCCTTGGACTTTCGAAGTACAATTCCAAATGGCCATAGCTCTGCATCCAACACCTCCATTCTCCTTTGCCAAGGTAGCTGTGGTAGACTGTCCAACCATCTCCGTTGATATACAGCGCCATGGCTCCCACTCTCCCATCGTCCGTTTGAGAGCCATCTTTCCACCACATCCAGACACCTGATCCCACTTTTCCTTCCTTTTCTCTCGCCCATTGCTTGGTGGCTCTCTTAGCTGCAACCTTGTCGTCCACTATTATAGTCTTGACTGCTGCCTCCTTCCAGGGTCCGGCCAGCCTCTGCTCTCTGCTGTCCGGCTGCGTTCGTGCTGTTTCTTGACTACTCTGCATATTGGTGCGCCAGAGGTGGGGTAGTCATGCAGCTCCATCATTTTGGATCCCTCACAGGCGTCTGCTAGCCACGCTACAAAACGTGCTATCCGGTCCTCTCTCACACCCGCTGGTACAACACTCTAAGGTTTTTTGAGTGACCGGAGACATGCTTCTGCAGCTTTAGCCTTCTTTATACAGCGATTGTGATGCTCCTTGAATGTCAGGTGGGCATCCACCCAATCTCCCAGCCACCTAGTCGCTTCTTTGTTAAATTTCACGAAGCCATCTCCTGCACTTATCCTTACTGTTAACTTCGGCCGCAGGTGTCTCCGGTGGCCTCATCTGCACTTGAATAGTGCTGCTTCAGTTTTTACAGTGTCAAAAGCTAAACTTCTCCTATCGGCCCAGTCGATACTTGTTCTTGTGCATGCTTGCTCTTGTGCATGCTTCCAGACTTACAAGGTTGATTAGAAAGCTCTAACTTCTGGCTGGAGGATTTCCCGCATATATAATTCTGAACTAACAAGTCCTGAACTTGTGTAGGATGGTGCAAAGTAACTCGTTAATCAATAGAATGGATCGGCAGCTCTAAGATAACTTGCCATTTTTCTTATGGACATTACACTTAGCTGATTGACCTAGTTTGTTTCAATCCTTCTGCATTCACTCTAACTAGTGTATGGAAAATCCCGTCTACTCCTCCGGATGGTTAGCTAAGTACGAGCAGCTCCCCTCTTTCTATCCTTCTACTCCTTCTTCCCTTTAAAGAAATGAAGTAAAAGCAAATTAATGGTCACACCTGAAACAAGAGGAACCAAACAAAACGCTGCTCAGTACACTCTTAGGGATGGGAACTCCCCGACCACTGTGGCTGCATTGTATTCAATCACTGCTTCCTCGCATATTTGCCTCGGATAATTGCAGTAAGTTTTTGTAGCTGCTCTCTGTTCACGGATCCTTCTTGATCTATTTGCTGCTGAAACGCAGGCTGTTACATACAAAGTCCTTCCGCCACCTTCACGGATTGCATTTGCTTGCCAATATGCTTCTTCATTCCCATGACTGCCCAAAAACTCAGCAAACCAGCGGTCTGAAGCTGGATTTTACTGCCGTAGGGCCGCGTGATTATTAATGCGGGCCTGGACAGTACAGACTATTGAGATGGCAGCCCGATAGTGTCCGCTGCTCACTGCCTGAGCTTCCTAGCTATCTGATTCACATCTCTCCGTGAGAAATTCCTCTCCACAGATTACCTCCCAACAGTGTTTCTCGCCAACGCAATTTTTACCGTCCTGACATTTAGGATGCCGTTGGTTCCTCTCACAAGATCTCTGTTGATCACATTGCCTTTTGTAGTAATGAGCAACCTTCTCTTGGGAAGGCTGCGTATGTATCCATCAGGAACACTCCTGCATTGTTATAACCTTGTCACGTAACACAGGCTCTCTCAATGTTAGTAGCCACAGTGTTAAGTTCTGATCTCTCCTTTCTGCTCCCGAACTTCCTCAGAGCGTTGATCTGATCCCAGTTGTGGGTTATCGGACTGTTGTCCAGTTGGGTTTCGTTTGGGATTTCTTAGAGCGGTTGACTTCCCAAATTTACAGTACTTACCACTGTTGACCCAACAGGTAAACCCGGCAAGATGTTATGATTAATCACAAGAGTTGGGTGAAAGGAAGGTGGGCTATCTCATCCAAGCTGAGTTATCCACTGTCCTCTGGAGTTAATACGTAGAGTGTACTACTATGTTCATGATCATGGCAGGACAATAGAAGGCATGAATTGGCCGGGCCCGGGTGAAGAATCAGTGGTCAGGTCTATCATACTGAACGACACCACTGCAGCCAAAAGACCCGCACAGCGCTGGGTAAGAGAGACAGAAGCCAAAATCAGAGCAGGGGTCTGGATGTGGTGGACAGATGGATCGCGCACAGACGATGGCTGAGTGGGAGCCGCTGCAGTGTGCAAACACGAAATCAATGGAGGTCTCACTGCAGCTTTCTGGGCACTGGATGTGTGGAGGTCTTGGACGCCGAACTGTGGGCGATCAGACTCGCGCTTGACGTGGCGATGGAGAAGAGAGATACATTGCAGCAGCATGGAGTGAAGCTAGTGGCAGTCTTCAGCAACTCACAGGCCGCAATTCGACGAACGGCACACCTGGAGCCAGGCCTAGGGCAGCGACTGGCGAGGCGGATCAACAGCAGGGCGTGGAACCTCCTCGCCCACGGCATTGCAACCGAGATCCACTGGGTCTCAGGACACTCCGGCATCCCCGGAAACGAAGAAGTAGACCGTCAGGCGAACTTAGCCCGAGACACATGCGGAAGCACAATGACAGCGGACATACACATCAACCTCGAATAGGGCTAGACGAATCCCCGAGGAAAGATCTGCAGCCAAGGCGAAGTGGGAGGCCAACAAGTGCAGCAAGCACTTCAGCTACAGACTCACGGGCAAGGCGGGGACCAAGGGACCTATCCCGATGACCAGGGCAAAGTCGCTGGCCTCTAGGTTCTACCGACTAAAGTCCGGGCATGCACCCACTGGAGTCTACCTAAAACAGATCAGCCACCGAGATGACGACAAATGCTGGTGGTGTGTTGGGAAAGAGTCCCAGTCATCAGCAAAATGTATTTTAGTCACTGGAAGCCTCCAGGAGTGTCTGAGAGAATGTGGAGTGTAAACTTAAATGCGTCAATTTCAGGAGAGTATCAGACCCTAGGAGGGCATTCCTGCCGGCCTTCAGAGTAACTGGGAGCGCCGACGACAAACCTGGGAGCAACTGTGAGTGCCGGCAATACACCTGGGAGCGCCGGCGACAAGTCTGGGAGCACCTAGAATCACAGTAGAGCAGTCTGGGAAAAACAACATCTTGTTTGGGAACGCTGCTGGTGCGCCAGGAAATCATAGCGACTACTTATCGTTCAATGATTTTTAAAAGTCATGTATTCAGTTTCTATTCTCATCTATGTATCTATGTATCTATGTATCTATGTATGTATATAGCTACCCATCTACACACGGTATATCTGGACTGGCTGCAGGCACTGCTTGAGAGCAATTCGAGGTGCGCCTAAAAGTGACGATGGAGTGAACTCAGAGATACACTCCGAGGCTGTGATCGAGCGAGTTTGGAGATGCACTTGGAGGCCGTGATCAAGCGAGTTTGGAGATATGCACTTGGAGGCCATGATCGTGCGAACTTGGAGGATGTAATCGAGCGAGTTTTTACCAGTACTTGTAGGCAGTCGATGGACGGCGCGCCGGGTGCTGAGACTCTTTTTTTCAGTTAGTTAACTCGCAACCGTCGGAATGTGACTTTACCTTTGAGCTCTCATGGAGCGCAGGTTGATGGCGGTCGATCATGTAGGGAGGCACGCCGGAAGCTGAAGCTACATTCAGGGGTCAACTCGTAATCATGAGAATGAAGGGAAGACAAACAATCTTCGGTGTATGATGTATTCGGTGTATGCTGTTGTCTGTGTATGCTGTACTTGGTGTCAACTCATGATCATGACATCGAGAGATAGAGAGGGATGACTTCACATTGTGTTCTGCAATGATAGTAGAGTTGTGGGCAAGAAACAGAGACATGGGGGATGAAGATGAGAACGATGCGGAGGATACGAGCGGATATGAGAAATCACGGGTATGACATGCCTGATTGGGTTCGGAAGACCTCGTATCGGTGTAATTACACGCCCGATCGGGACTCGTACCTGCTGTATGGGGATGGTCAATTGACTTGCACACAAAATTCTCTTAAGTCCAAGTTTCTCATGATGATTTCCCCCGCACCCTCACATCTCTCTCTTCCTTGTCCTCAGTTTTACCATCACCTAAGAACACGAAGATAAGTCATCCCTCTCTATCTCTCCTTGCCATGATCATGAGTTAACACCGAGTACAGCATACACCGAGTACAGCATACACTGAGTACAGCATACACCGAGTACAGCATACATCGAGTACAGCATACACCAAGTACAGCATACACCGAGTACAGCATACTCCGAGTACAGCATACACTGAGTACTACATACACCGCGTACTGCATCATCCCAAGATCGACAGTCTCCCGCTCCCAAGCCAATCTCTCATCACTCGGGAGAACATGTTGTACGCAATTCTCTACATTCGCACAATTACGAGTCAACCACTGAATAGAGTCTCAGCTCCCGTCGCGCCTCCCTCCCGAACTACCGCCTCCAGATTGACCGCCTCCTAGTACTCCTCCAATCTCGCTCAATCATGGCCTCCAAGTGCATCTCCAAACTCGCTCGATCACAGCCTCCAAGTGTATCTCTAAAGTCGCACGAGTACGGCCTCCAAGTTCGCACCATCACGGCCTCCATGTGCATCTCCAAACTCGCTCGATCATGGCCTCCAAGTGCATCTCTAAACTCGCTCGAGTACGGCCTCAGAGTGCATCTCTAAGTTCACTCGACAGTGAGAAGATATGAAGGGATACCCGTCCATGATGAACCGCACATATTGCGTGGATCTATGAACGGTTGACAACAGTGCGTGAGGATACACACAAATTGCGTAGATCTACGAAGCTCGGCAAGAGTGCATGAGACCAAGAGCTGGGAAAGATAGAGTGTGTATTTCGTATAATGAGATGATGTCTATCTACCCCGGGGTCTCACAAATATATACTCCCTGTCGCTGAGTCCAGCTCCGTTATCCCTGTATCTCCGTATGTATATATATAGAGAGACTTAGATAATACTTGCCATATTATAATGTAGCAAATCTTGTGACTGTACAAAGACCAATATGATCGATGAAATAAATGCCTTGTGGTTATGGAACCATACGAACCACTGGTGTGAGAATACGGTACCAAGTGTCCCGCTGAGCTTGTGCAGAGGTCTCAGCAGCTCCAAAATTTGACTATCCTAATAGTTAAATCTCGTAACATCCTGAATGCGCCTCCATCACTGCAGGTGCTTTCAGGAGCACGTGAGAATGCTCTTGCAGAGTCTGAGAGCACTTTGCCAAGCTCCAGGGGGGGCTGGGAGCATCTGGAAGTAGTGAGAAGCACTGGCGAGGGCTACCGGAGTGTCTGGGAGGTTTGCATACGGCTTCTGGACCGAATTACATTTTGCTGATGCCGACGCCAGAGCACCTCTTCCGCTACTGCAGCCAGTGGAGAGTATACCAGAAAGTACAAAGGATGGCGGTGGGAAAGGCGATGGGCTCAAAAGCAGGCAGATGCCGACACGTGCAGATCTCTGAGCTGTTTTCCATAGCAGAGTGCGATCAAGCGGTGATGGACTTCCTGGTGGACACTGAAGTTGCGAAGTTTCCTCCCAAATGAAGTCGAGGTATGGAGCGGGCTCAGGGCTCAGGACTCAGGAGCAGTATTGGCGGTAACGGGGTTATACCTTTTCTTTCTATCTTTCTCTTATCTTGCATTTATCAACAGTGACGAGGGTAGCGGGTCTTGGCAGCCTCCACATTCTGTAATTGAACTCAGTGCCTATTATACCCAAACGGCTTGTTTATTGAATACAGTAGATTAGCTTTCTCTTGTAGGAGGAATGAATACATACTGAAATTCAATGTGCGATTGTTACTGGCACCGCCTGTGACGGGGCTCCTGGTCGAACTTCACCCCATGGCGGAACCCCATGGATTCTGTACCAGACTTAATTGTTCAAACCGTAATCAGCGATTATGGTGTAGTTTATTGTTTATTGGGACGATTGTACATTAAGATCAGTTCATATGCTTTTGATGTATTCTGGTAAAGATGAGTGATCGAGGGTGACTTAAACAATATTCGGCTGTCAAGTGTGAAACTTTTTCTAGTCCATTCACAGAGAATGTTACTACTTGGAATGTACACACTGTATGGGCTGACCAGATTCATGGGAGAGCCAACAGTTGGTTAATGCTCTGCAGGGATTAATCGATGATATGCATGCATCGATGTGCGCTCAGCAAAAACAACTCACTTCAAGTATTTCAAAATCGAAGTTGAGTACACACTGCATTCCCATGGCCAAGATGGTGGAGTAGAGGGCACAAATACTGAATTTTCTGCAACTGCATCCGGTAATATCCATCTTAAATAATGTACATAAAGAATTCCTCTAAATGGGCGGAGTCCAAATCAACAGGGCCTTCGATCAAATCAACAAGAAGATGCTTCAAAGCAGACTGATCCCTGTTCCAGTGAGGATTGCACGGAGGATACTACTCAAGATAGCCCTGAAAATGATTTGACCGAACTGGATATTCGGGAAAGAGAAGCTCCCGAGAAGGATGAGATCATTGTAGAGGTGGAGGTGGATAATCTAGAGGAAGAGGGCAACGAGGAAGAATAGAGAGTTTCAATTGACGACATGGAGTACAATGTAACTGTAGAGTCTTGAGAGATAATTGTTGCTCAAAAGACAGGATGAAACAAGCATCTATTTGGACTCGAGATGCCCGGTCCCAGGCTCCAATGCCGCTTGAGGTCTCGAGCGTGATTGTCTTGTGTGTAATACTTGCAGGACTTAATCAAAATAAGCGTAGTAAAAGGTACATCATCTGCAGTTAATGAAAAGAAATTCAAGTATCGGATAACAGAAGAACCTATTTCTAGAATCTTGAAATCCAATATCCAAGGAACAGAAGTCACACTAGAATCCGATTACTCTTGGTCCAGTGCACCAGGATTCGGACTTCATCGTATTGTTAGCATAATATATATGTATATCTTCCATTTCTGCGGCAATAATGTCCATCCCGGTGTAAACAAGGTGTAAACAAGGAAGACCATCGGCAAAAGTGCAAATCGACTATAGGCTGCGCTAAGCCCACACGCGCACACGCGCAGCTCATAGCAAGCATCCCATGGACCCCTGCGCGACGAGCAGCCTATAGTCATCTATAGTCGATTCATAGAGATGTGCGTGTGGGCCTATGGCCCTATATACGGCTGCCAGCCAGAGATGGACCTATACTTGTCTTTACTGGCTGCTGTTATACTGGTAGTATACACACTATCGCTGCGAGTCTGCATGAGAGCCCGCTGGCGATTGAAATCCTGCTCAAGAGCCTACTTGAGAGCCTGCATGAGAGCCTGCTTGAATGCCTGCTTGAGAGAGCCGCGCTTCGGGAGGAGTAGAGTTCTCCTCCACTGGAAGCCTCTGGCCGATGGCTAACTCTGAGTTTGCGGAAGCTTTGCCTAACAGAAGCCTCTAAGTCCGTGGAAGCTTTGGCTAATGGAAGACTCTAAGTCTGGAAGCTTTGACTGATGGAAGGCTCTAAGTCTGGAAGCTTTGGCTAATGGAAGACTCTAAGTCTGTGGAAGCTTTGGCTAATGGAACGCTCTAAGTCTGTAGAAGCTTTGATGCTAACGTTGCTTCTTGTAAAATGATCACCATCACCGACACCATCACCATCGCCGTCATCACCATCGCCGTCACCACCATCGCCGTCATCACCATCGCCATCATCACCATTGCCATGATTACCATCAGCCCCGGCCCAAATGCGCACACATATGCCCACAATCCGTGGGCACCAAGGAGTAGATTCCTCCGGAAAATCTGAGTCGGAGATCTGCTCTCCCCAAGATCCAATTGCCTACCATTGGTACAGAATGTAAGGCTGCAATTGTCAACACCATGGTCGTGAGGTATCGTGAGATTTCGTCTCGGTGGCCGCGCTAATGATATGATTCAGACTATGATATAGACCGACATCGTGATTTCGGCCACACGCCACCTGCCTCACACCTCCCGGTGCCTGGGGTGTGCAACTCAACAAGTCTCTGGATCGAGCATGTAGGAGCATATTCGGGAGGAGTAGAGTTTTCCACGGGAAGCTTTTGGCCGATGGAAAACTCTGAGTTTGTGGAAGCTTTGGCCAATAGAAGGCTCTAGGTCTGTGGAAGCTTTGGCTAGTAAAAGGCTCTAAGTCTGTGGACGCTTTGATGCTGACGTTAACATAGCTAACCAACTTGTCTAAGTACTTCTGGAACTATGATCACTATCACCAACACCATCACTATCGCCATTGCCATTGCCATTGCCATCGCCGCCGCCGTCATCACCATCAGCCCCAGACTGAATGCGCACACATACGCCCGCAATCGATGGGAAGCGGGCAGCCGATTCCGCTGGAAAATCTGAGTGGGAGATCTGCTCTCCCCAAGTTCGAATTGCCTACCATTCCTGCAGAATCTAAGGCTACAATTGTCAACACCATGACCATGAGGCATCGTGAGATCTTGTCACGGTGGGCGCGCTAAAGATAAGATTCAGACTTTGATATCAACCGGTGTCACGATTTCAGCCACCATACGCCATGCACCATCGGCCACCCGCAACCCGCCACCTGCCACCCGCCACCCGCCTCCTGGTGCCTGGCTCCTGCAACTCAGCAAGTCTCTGGATTGAGCACCCGGGAGCATACATGGAAGCATATAGTCAAACGAGATCGGGAGTGTCTTGCCTCTTGAGAGTGTACTTGGGAGCGTAGAGCCAAGCAAGCTAGGAGTTTTCCATCGAGTGCAATGAGGAGCGACCTTGAGAGCATGATTGGGAGTGTACTTGAGAACATACTCGGGGGTGTACTTTGGAGCGCACTCGGAGTGTACTTGGGAGCGTCTTGAGAGCTTACTTGGGAGCGTATAGTCAAGCAGGCTAGGAGTGTGTCATCAAGTGCAATTGGGAGTGTACTGGAAAGCGTGCTCGGGAGTGTGCTTGATAGCTTCCTGACAGCTGGTTTGGGCGCGTACAGACAAGCAGGCTGGGAATGTGCCATCGAGTGCAATTGGGAGCGTCCTTGAGAGCATGCCCGAGAGTGTACTTGATAACGTACTCGGAGTGTACTTGACAGTGTCTTGAGAGCTTACTTGGGAGCGTATAGTCAAGCAGGCTGGGAGTGTGTCATCGAGTGCAATTGGCAGTGTACTGGAGAGGGTGCGCGGGAGTGTGCTTGGGAGCTTCCTGAGAGCAGGTTTGGGAGCGTACAGTCAAGCAGGCTGGGAGTGTGCCATCGAGTGCAATTAGGAGTGTCCTTGAGACCATGCCCGGGAGTGTACTTGAGAACGTACTGAGAGTGTACTTGGGAACATCTTGTGAGCTGACTTGGGAGCGTATAGTGATGCAGACTGGGAGTGTCATCGAGTGCATTTGGGAGTGTACTTGAGAGCGTGCTTGGGAGTGTGCTTGAAAGCTTCTTGAGAGCTGGTGTGGGAGTGTACAGTCAAGCAGGCTGGGAGTGTGCCATCGAGTACAAGTGAGAGCTTGCTTGGGAGCATGCCCGGGAGTGTACTGGAGAATGTACTTGGAGTGTACTTGGGAGCATCTTGTGAGCTTACTTGAAGGTGTATAGTTAAGCAGGCTGGGAGTGTGTCATCAAGTGCAATTGGGAGTGTACTTGAGAACGTGCTTGAGAGTATGCTTGAGATCGTCTTGAGAGCTTACTTGGGAGCATACAGTCAAGCAGGCTGGGAGATTGCCATCGAGTGCAATTGTGAGCGTCCTTGAGAGAATGCCCGGGAGTGTACATGAGAATGTACTCGGTGTGCTTATGCGGGTACTCGGACTGCCTTGAGAGCTCACTTGGGAGCGTACGTCAAGCAGACTGGGAGTGTAATCAGGAGTGTACTTCAGAGCTTACTTGGGATCATGCAATGAAGGGCATTTGACAGTTTTATTGAATGCAGCATGATGTATGGTATCAAGCGCCAATAATCGCATGCGTATCATAGTAATCTAGTCAACTCGCAGGTCCATAGGACGGCATAGTGCCACGCAGCAAATATGCTATGATTACCGGCCCAAAAACAGCTTCTCTATGAGTTACGCGTCGCGTAAGGTCATTTTTCCTGCTAACATTATTGACGTATGACACCTATCGGAGTACATAGGAAGTTATGTCATAAATCGCTAACGTCCACAGAGAACAGGTGACGATGATAGAGATGTATCGTCATGTGTGAGCCAGGGAGTATAGGTGGCAGGCCTGTAACATTGGAAAGTACGATATGATGGGGTTCCATAGAGAGGGAGAGATTTTGAAGGTAATTATATAAGAACTATACACAGATCAAGGATGGTTTTAGATAACCCCAAGCGGAACTTGAATACAAACTATGGCGAATGGTTTTATAAATCTGTGAAGAAATCCAACTAAGAACTTCAATCGGATTTGAACAGGACCTGACCAGGATCTGAAAAAGACCCGAACAGGACCCGAACAGGACCCGAACAGGACCCGAACAGGACCCGAACAGGACCCGAACAGGACCGGAACAGGACCCGAACAGGACCCGAACAGGACCCGACCAGGACCCGACCAGAACCCGAACAGGACCCGCACAGGACCCGAACAGGACCCGAACGGGACCTCAATGAAAGACTTCCAGAGTGACTTGTAAATCCCAACTTCCGGCCGGAGGATTCCCCAATATATAATTTCTCTCTGTCAAATCCTGAATGGGAGTAACTGACCTGAACCCGAATTGGAACCCAGAACATGGATGGGGGTTACATAGATTCATAGTCCAACTTCCGGGTACAGAATCCGGATCACCTAAGGGCTAGCTTGTAAGGCTTCAACTTCCGGGTGGAAGATTGAGGCCTGCCAAAGTTATTCGGTTGAGTATCAATCTTCCAGGCGGAAGATAGTTATCAGTATGCGTACGAGAAAGCCTCAATTCACCGGACAGAGAATGTAAACAGTCTCATGTAGTCGCCCATAACCTGACTGTGCTATATGTGAGTTTGTGGTGGTCCTCTTGATAGACCAAAGAACCAAACTACAACTTCCTCCCAGAGAATTGAAAACGACACATGATGCCTTGGAGAAATTCTCAACTTTCCGGTCGGAGGATTTAGAAAGTCTCATATGGTCACCCATGACTAGACCATGCCACACATGGTTTTAAGATGGTCTCCCTTGGTAGACCAGGTACCAATTGCCAACTTCCGGCCGAAGAATTGACAATGATACCTGCCTTGGTGAAATTCTCAACTTTCCGGTCGGAGGATTTAGAAAGTCTCATATGGTCGCCCATAACTAGACCATGCCACACGTGCGTTTAAAGTGGTCTCCCTTGGTAGTCCAGGTACCAAGTGCCAACTTCCGGCCGGAAGAGAGAGTTCTGGCAGGGAGAAATTGTCAACTCTGAGTTTGGAGATCTGAGTTGAAGGTTGGTAGAAACAGACATCTTCCAGTCGGAAGATGGACTACCACCTGGGGGTGAATAATTCTCATCTTTTGTGTCGGAGGATTGAGCAAGTCACACATAGTCATCCAAAACTATGCCTTGCCATACGCAACTTCATGGTTGACCTGGTTGCTACGCCAGGTGCCAAATGTGAACTTCCGGCCGGAGGATTCATTTCTCCCCGAGTGAAATGCTCAACCTTCCGGTCGGAGGATTTAGAAAGTTCCACATGGTCAACTGTAACTGGACCATGTTATATATAACTTTATGGTGGTCCCCCATGGTCGACGACGTACCAAGAGTCGACTTCCGGCCGGAGGATTGAGCCTGATCTAGCAGAAGTTCTGAACTTTCTATTTGGAGGACTGAGTTCAAAGCTGGCAGAAACTAGCATCTTTCGACTGGAAGATTCTATACTACCTTCCTGGGCGAAATATTCAACTTCCGGTCGGAGAATTGATCTCTACCTAGCAGAAGCTCAGTACATTCTAGTCGGCAGACTCAGTTTAAAGCTGGTAGAAACTATCATCTTCCGGCCGGAAGAGCAAATATTACCTGACTAGGCGTAATTTCCAACTTTCTGGTCAGAGAATATGCAATTCTTCTTGGGAGAGATTGATCTTCCGGCGAGAGAATTGAGTTCCACCAAGCAGAAGATTGGAACTTTCTATTCGAAAGAGTGAGTTCAAAGCTGGTAGATACTATAACCTTCCGGCGGTAAGATTCAATAAATATTTGACTGAGACATTCTCAACATCCAATTGGAGAATGCCATTCTTCTTGGGAAAGATTCAACTTCCGGCCGGAGAATGGAGATCTCCATAGTAGAAGCTTGGAACTTTCCTGTCGGAAGACAGAGTTCAATTCTGGTACAAAGTATCATATTCCGCGCAGAAGATTCAATACTATCCGCCAGGGAGAAATTCTCAACTTCCGGTCTGAGTATGCCATTCATTAATGGAAAGTTTCAGCTTCCGGCCGGAGGATGAATTTTACGCGTGGATAGAATCCCACCTTCTGGGCGGGGGATGTAGTTAACATTTGAAATGTTCCAACTTCCGGCCGGAGAATTGAGATCTGCCGAGCAGAAGCTTTGAAACTTTCTTTTCGGAGGACTGAGTTAAATACTGATAGAAACTATCATCTTCCGGCAAGAAGATTAAATATTATATGCCTGGGAGAAATTCAGAACTCCCGGTCAGAGCGTGCAATTCTGTTTGAGCAAGTTTCAGCTTCTGGCCAGAGAATTGAAATGTACCTAGCAGAAGCTCGAAACCTTCTAGTCGGAAGACTGAATTCAACACTATTAGCGACAATCATCTTCCGGCCGGATGATTAAATATTACCTGCTTGGGAGAAATTCTGAACTTCCCGTCAGAGAATGCAATTCTTCTTGGGAAAGTTTCAACATCCAGTCGGAGAACTGCGATCTAACTTGCAGACGCTCGGAACTTTCTACTCGGATGACTGAGTTAAAAGCTGGTAGAAACCATCATCCTCCGGCCGGAGGATTCAATAAGACCTACCTGGGAGAAATTCTCAACATCTGGTCGGAGAATGCAATTCTTCTTGGGAAAGTTTCCACTTCCGGCTGGAGAATTGAGATCTAACTTGCAGACGCTCAGAACTTTCTACTCGGACGACTAAGTTAAAAGCTGGTAGAAACCATCATCCTCCGGCCGGAGGATTAAATAAGACCTACCTGGGAGATATTCTCAACATCTGGTCGGAGAATGCAATTCTTCTTGGGAAAGTTTCAACTTCCGGCCGGAAAATTGAGATCTAACTTGCAGACGCTCAGAACTTTCTGGTCGGACGACTGAGTTAAACGCTGGTAGAAACCATCATCCTCTGGCCAGAGGATTAAATAGGACCTACTTGGGAGAAATTCTCAACATCCGGTCGGAGAATGCAATTCTTCTTGGGAAAGTTTCAACTTCCGGCCGGAGAACTGAGATCAAACTTGCAGACGCTCGGAACTTTCTAGTCGGACGACCGAGTTAAACGCAGGTAGAAACCATCATCCTCCGGCCGGAGGATTATATAAGACCTACCTGGGAGAAATTCTCAACATCCAGTCGGAGAATGCAATTCTTTGTGGGGAAGTTTCAACTTCCGGCCGGAGAATTGAGATCTAACTTGCAGATGCTCGGAACTTTCTAATCGGACGACTGAGTTAAACGCTTGTAGAAACCATCATCCTCCAGCTGGAGGATTAAATAAGACCTACCTGGGAGAAATTCTCAACATCCGGTCGGAGAATGCAATTCTTTGTGGGAAAGTTTCAATATCCGGCCGGAACATTAATTTTGGGCCTAGATGGACTCACAACATCTGGTCGGACGATGTTGTGCTCATTAGACAGTTCGAACTTCCGGCCGGAGAATTGTGATCTACCTAGCAGAAGCTCGAAAGTGTCTATTCGGAGGACTGAGTTCAACGCTGGTAGAAACTATCATCTTCTGCCCGGAAGATTCAATACTACCTGATTGCGCGAAATTGTCAACCTCCGGTCGGAGAACGCAATTCTTGTTGAGAAAGTTTCAACATTTCGGGCGGAGAAGTGAGATCTACCTTGCAGAACCTGGGAGCTATCTACTCGAAAGGCTTAGTTCAACGCTGGTAGAAACTGACATCTTCCGGCCGGAAGATTCAATGCTACCTGCCAGGGAGAAATTCTCAACTTCCGGTCGGAGCATGCAGTTCCTCTTGGGAAACATTCAACTTTCCGGCCGGAGATTTGAGATCTACCTAGCAGACTCTGGGAGCTTTCTACTCGAATGACATAGTTCGATACTGGTAGAAACTATTATCTCCCGGCCGGAAAATTAAATAATATCTGCGTAGAAGAAATTCTCATCTTCTGGTCGGAGAACGATGCAATTTTTTGGGAGAAATTTTCAATTTCTGGCCGGCAGATTCACAGTCTCCCATCTTCTGGTCAGAGAATGTAGTTCTAGTGTCAAAAGTTCCAACTTTCCGGTCGGAAGTGTAGCCTTAACCTCAACCCAGCCACTGAAAATCTGGCTATAATTGAGGGAACCGTTTGGCAAATACCAGAACCAAACCGGCCGGTTCCAGGTTTTCTTGGAACCACTATAGTAGTAACGGTCCGAAAATGGATCCGTTGCTAACACTAGGTCGGGGTAACCTGGCAGCCGTCCAGAATTTGGCCTGCGTTTCGGTTCAGTTGGGTGCTTTACGCGGCCCAAAACCCGAACTGCATTATCCTGGCGGGTTTCTTACCTGGACCGGACATAATCCCACGGTTGTTTGGCCAGGTTGGAACCCGACTGCGGTTCCAACTTTACTGTTCTCTCACCTTTGACTCCAATTAAGTATATGAGTTGTCATCGTATTGTGACATGATCAGTACATAGATTGTGCAGTTCTGGCCGCTATTGCGCCTCCCGCTTTCCGATTTGCGATCCGACCGATAGTCGTTCAGTGGCTGTAAAGAGACAGCCCATTTTAACCGTTATTTGCGGGTATTCGATAGCGACTCCACCAATATCGGTCGGATCACATATCTGGGACCTGGAGGTGAAAGAGTGGGTAGTCCTGTACAATCTACATACTGATCATGTCAAAATACGATCAGAACTCAAATACTTAATTGGAGGCAAGGTTGTGGTGTTGAAATGCCGGGATTTTGGTGGTAAAACCGGCCCATTTCCAGTGGGCTGGGTTTTTCGTGGGGTAAAACCCGTTGCCATGGTCTGGTTTCAGGCGGAACGGGAACTGGAAAAGACCTGGGAATTTGGACCCGTCGCTAACACTATATGTTACCCTTCGTGTTTGGCTAGATGTTGGATGTTGCACGATATGGACCACATGCAGGCAAGGTGACTCGTTTATGTTAAGGTTGGTATGTTTAATCAACTGCAACAAAGCAAAATCTGAGTTTTGACCGTAATTTGATTCGAAAGAGTAATGCTACACAGGCTAAAAATATTTCTGTCCCAGCGGAATAGCTGCGTCAGAGCGGAAGCACACCATCAGAGTCGTCAGAGACACCCGCGTAGTGGATTACTCCGCAGCCGGTGTCAATACCATGCATCACGTTGCATATTGCCCTCCCGTGACCATTTCGCTGTTTCTTCTCGCTCTGTCAGTCTCCTATTTTTAATAAACACTCTAGCGTTGTGGCCAACTGTGACTATACATCGGAATGGGTTCATTGCATACATGCTTGCATTGGGATTACAATGCAATGGGTGGCGCTGGGAAGATGTCTCCTCAAGTTCCTTCTACATTTTGCTTGAAGACCGTAGCAAGAAGGTGAGAAGATATGTTACTATCCGGTCATAAGGATCCACACAATTGTGTGAATCTGAGACCAAAAGTTGGGAACAATCGAGTGCGTAGTTTCATTGTATTGCAAGATGAGATGAAAATGAGATGCTGTCTATCTACCCTGGGGTCTCCCAAATATATACTCCACATTACATATTCCCACTGCGTTAGCCCTGTATTGCGGTACAGCCACCATTGTTGCTTAAAGGTATACTTGGAGGCCAGGATCAAGATGGTATGGAATTGTACTTCAAGGCCGAGATCGAGTGAACTGAGAGATATACTTGGAGGCTGTGAGCGATCGAGTTTCGAGACGCACTAGCAGGCCGTAATCGAGCAAATTTCGAGATGGAATTGGAGATGTAGATTGTTAAAACTCAGAGACGCATTTGGAGACCGTGATAGAGTGAGTTTGAATACGCACTTTGCGGCTTAAATATGGTGAAGAATTTTACTCTGAGGCTGTGACCGAGCAAGTTTGGAGATATACTTGGAGGCTATAATCTATCAAGATTGGTGGCGTGTTTGGAGGTGGTCAATTTGGAGTGAGGCGCGATGGCATCTGAGACTCTATTCATTGGTTAACCTGTAATTGTGCAAATGTAAGGAGTTGGGTTCAACAGCTGCCAAGAGATGAGAAACCTGCTGGGAGCGGGAGACTGTCGATCTTAGAATGATGCTGTACTTGGTGTATGCTGTACTTCTAGTTAACTCATGATTATGCCATGGAGAGATAGAGAGGAATGACTTAACTTCGTGTTCTTAGGTAATGGTAGAGTTGAGCACAAGAAAAAAAAAAATCAGAGGAGATGAGGGAAATAATCCTGAAAACCTGGGACTTAGAGAATTTCGTATGCAACTCAATTGACCATCCCCGATACGGCAGGTACTAGTCCCGATCTGGCTGTTAATATCACCGATACGAGGCCATATAAACCCAATCAGGCAAGCTGTACTCCTGATTTCTCATAGCTGCTCGTATTCTCCATATCTTTCTCATCTTCATCCCCCATCACTCCCTTTCTTGTCCACATCTCTACCATCATCGCATGAATGCAAAGTTAAGTCCTCCCTCTCTCTCTCTCCATGCTATCATCATGAGTTAACACTGAGTGCAGCATACACCAAGTACAGCATACACCTAGTACTGCATACACCTAAGATTGTCTGTCGTCCCTTCATTCTCACAATTTCGAGTTGACTACTGAATGTACCTTCAGCTCCCGGTGTAACTCCCTACCGATCGACTGCCACCAGCCAGTTCTCCATAAGAACCTCAAAGGGAAGGTCACCTCGTCACATTCTCACGGTTTTGAGTTAACTACGCAATTAATAGAGTCTCAGCACCTGGTGTGCCTCCTTTCGAGCGCCCGCAGATCAATCACCTCCAAGTACTGCTCCAATCTCGCTCGATCATGGCCTGCTACAAGTCCATTTCTAAACTTGCTCGATCACAGGCTCTGAATGGCCCTCTGAGTTCACTCAGTCTCGGTCTCCAATCGCATCTCCAAACTCACTCGATCAAGGCCTCAAAGTGCATCTCGAAACTCACTTGATCATGAACTCCCAGTGCATCTCTGAGTTTACTCAATCTCAATCTCCAATGGCATCTACAAACTTGCTCTATCACAGCCTACGAGTGTATCTCTGCGTTCACTGGATCGTTATTTTCAGGCACACATCAAATTGCTCTCAAGCACCTCCTGCACCCAATCCGGATATACTGTGTGTAGATTGCTAGCCATATAGATACATAGATATACAGATGAGAATACAAACTGAATACATGACTGTGATTGGAAGTGCTCCCAGACTTGTCGTTGGCACTGCCAGGCATCTTGCCGGCACTCCCAGTTACTCTCAAGGCCTGCATTAATGCCCTCCCTGGGTCTGATACTCTCCTGAAATTGACGCATCTAAGTTTACACTCCACATCCTCTCAGGCACTCCTGATGGCTTCTAGAGATGAAAATACATTTTGCTGATGCTATGCAACGCATCACGTCGCCTGAACAACAGGAAGCATGTAATTCTCCATCAGACGATATGAGGTTCCATCATAGCTGTCAGACCCGTTTGAAACACCCGTGTGTTTCTGACGGAATGTATTGACTGAGGGATTAAGCCCATTGGCTATTGCGACTAAGGCATGTACGAGTTTCAGTGGTCTTGGTATGGAGCCTATTTTCCCTCTAACTTCAGGTATAGTGCGGAAACTATTTCTCCGCCAATCTCGGGCTTGGTATGGAGGCTATTTCTCCACTAGCCTCGGACGTGGTGTGGAAGCTATTATTCCGCGAGCCTCAAGCCTAATTTGTGTTTTTCTCTCTGTGCTTTTGCTTAGTGCTTTCTCTTAGTGTTTTTCACTTGTTGATACACTCTTAGTAATTGAGATGATTTCTTGCTCTATATATGTCTATCTTCTTCTCTCTCTGTACAATAGACAGTTCAATCAATCATCATCTCTGTCACCCTCATTTGATTGTCTCATCAGGTTATGAGCCCACAGATAGCAAGTGGTTATCACAAGCAAACTTTTACGAAAGATAGTAATCTGTTCTGTGTTGTGGTGCGCCTGCTGTCTCTTAACCTGCGCTGCTTTGGGGATCGATATCTATTACTATAGTTTTCATCATTCCTCCTCTTCTACTTTGAGACTGGAATCGACAACTATTAGTAGAATTTTCATTGTTCACTCCTGATCCTCCATCGTCTCCATTATGTCAATCTCGACCTGCATTTGCAAACTCACTGACCACTTCTACTGTATGTAGGCTATAGAGGCTAACGATCTCCTGAAGCATCTTAATATCTGGTAAGTAGTTGACGGCTCAGAAATTATCCCTCGCCCTCCTACTGCACCGGCAGCATCAGGATCAACTACTACTCCTACCCCTCCAAACTCTCACAATCCTTCGACTGACTTTCAACCTCAATCAACTAATTCTTCATATCTGATACATTTCAATAACTTTCTCCGTAACTTGAGAGCATACTGCAACAATTATAAAAAGACCAATGGCACCATTTGGGCACTCCTGGAGCCGTCCATACGCATCCCATATAAAGATAATAAGCTTGATGATCTGAATGTATTATAGGAAGCGATTCAAACTGATTTCGGAAAGGTCATGATGATTGATAGTTGATTTCAGATGGCAAAGCTAACCGATTGAAAACTCAAACTATACCCATCCATCACTGAATAGATCCCAGGGCAGCAGAAAATCATCAATGACTTTGCAATCTGCGGTAGTACGATTGACAATGCATGGCAGAAATTCTGTCTCCTCTCAAACCTCCCATATGACGACAAATGACGAAACTTTGTCTCGACACTCAAACTCACCAAGAAGGCTGATTTGGTGCAGAACATTACCTCGCACCTACTATCATTCGAAGCCACTCTCCGCAGAGCAAACGGTCTTTCTCCCCATGCCGCATCGTTCGTCACGAAGAAGGGCTGTGGCTGAACTTCAAAGGAAGACGGTAAGAAGGGGGAAAGTTAACATCAGAAGAGTCAGGGAATCATGTCCCACGAATGTGGAGAAATCGGTCATATTAAGCTGAAGTGTCGAAACAAGGATAAGTGGGCCTCATATGCTGCAGAGAAGAAGTCAAAAGTTGTTGTTAATTTGGCTTCAACTGAACTGACTCCGGCTGCCAATACTCAGTCATTTCTGTTCTCAATCATAAAATAGGAGACGGTGATAACAGTCAATGTGCCGACTGAGAAGCAAGCTGCCGGCCTTCGGATCCTTGATACCATTGCGAAAAATCTTCTCACCGGAAATCGTCACCTCTTCGAGTCCTTTAATCCCATGGCAAAAGGAGATCATCAAGTCAAGGCTGCCGACGCTAGCTTACTCAATGCGGAAGGCTCTGGAAAGATCTCATTCTACGTCGACAGACCAAGTGCAAAGCCAGCAATGATCTTACTCCAACATGTCCTCTATGTGCATGGTTGTGGCACCAATAACCATCTCAGGATCATCCAGTTGATGCGGAAAGGAGTGAACTTCGAGCTGAATTTCAATGGAGCAATTGCAAGTCTCGGATCAGTACTTGTCTACCAACCGCCATTGATCAACAATAAATTCATTATCAGGGCCTCTCCTTCCACATCGACCTCGATGGTTTTCGATACACTGAATCCGGTGTAGAATACTGAGATATACTCTGGCATTTGGCAGAAAGTTGACGAAAAGATATCCTTGTCTGCCATGCTTGTCTCGGTCATCTCTCTCTGCCAGCAATTCAGTGGCTCCCCAATACTGTCAAAGAAATCCAATTGCATGTCAGGAGCCCATCGGCATGCTCTTGTGGGGTCTGTATAATGGGAAAGATGTTCCGGTGACCTTTTTTGACTTCGGAGAATAAATCCAAGACTCGACTTCTTGAGCTTATTCACTCTGATGTGATTGGGCCAATGCATACTCAGACAATGCGATGTTATGACTACATGATTATGTACACCGATGAGTACTCGAGATATACTGAAGTGTACGTGATGATGCTGAAGTCAGAGGCCTCTGCGAAGTTCAAGGTATATGTTGCCAGGGTGGAGAAACAACATTCGAAGTCGAAGGTATACAGGATCAGAGTTGATGGAGGAGGAGATTATGGCAGCAGAGAGATGTTTCTCGACTATCTGGTACAGGAGGGTATCACTAGGGAATTATAAGCCGCATACTCACAACAGCAGAATGGTATATCGGAGAGATGCAATCGCACAGTACTGGACCCGGTGTGGTCCATGCTCAAACATGTTGGGATGCCAAATAAGCTCTGGGCTGAGTCCATTACCACAGCAGTCTACATCAACAACCAACTACTGACCAGAGCCCTCCCAAACTCGACTCCATATGAGAGATGAATTCGGAAGAAGCCAGACATCTCACACCTTCGTACATTCGGTGGCTTAGCATTTGCCAGGACCCATGGAACTCTCCGAAAGAAGCTCGATAATCACACCTACAAATGTACCCTTCTTGGATATTCGGCAAAGTCATAGACACAATACCGAGTTATCGATATCTCTACGGGTCATGGCCCGGGATATCAAATTTGACGAGTCCATTGTCTACCACCAGATGTTGATATGTCAACGTAGGAAACTCATTCTCGAGCCAGCTAGCGAGCTTCAGAGCAGTTAGCCTGCTCCTCCTGTCACACCTCCCCATGAATCTCCCCAGCAGCTCTTGAAGGCTAAGCCTCAACCAATTAATTCTATTGACGACTCGGATGATGATCTATCACCACTTCCTGAGACCCTGGAGCCAGATCGAATGCTCAAAGAGTTAGAGAGCAATCTAACATCGACTACTCTGGCCTCATCATCTCGAACTAGGAGTGGAAGGAGCACAATGACCATGCCCATCATGATGGAGCCAGGCCCAAACACTTACCGTGCTGCCTTGAACTCCAACAATGCTGATCAATGGAAGTAAGCGACTGGCAAAGAACTGTCATTAATGCAGAGCCATGGAGTATTGACCTTTGTTGAGAGGCCCCCTGGAGATGCTAGCATGATTGAGAGCCAATGGGTGTTGGGCAGGAAGCTTCTAGCCAATAGTCAGACTGCAAAATGGAAGGTCCGACCAGTTGGTCGTGGAGATCAGCAAAAGCCTGGAGATTACAATGATATCACATCTCCAGTCATTGATTCGGCCTCAGTTAGACTTGCCCTCGGCCTTGCAGCCAAGCATGACGTTGAGATTGCTGTACCTGACATCCCGCCTGCTTTTCTCAGCTGTCGTTTGCAAGAGACTCTCTACATGCGCCTCCCAGATGGTGAGTGGCCTGATGACCCCTATTGCTGAGCTCGCCCTATCGTCAAGCTGAATAAGACCTTGTATGGCATCAAGCAGAAGATTAGAGTGTAGTTTGAAGAAGTCTTGGACTTTATTGTCAATGATCTAGGCCTCAAAGCATCAGTTAAAGCCTCTGGTCTTTTGTTTGGTGGCACGCAAAGTAAACCAAATGGCGTTCCTATCGCCATCTGCGTTGACGATATCAGGATCATTCCCAGCCTGAAGTTGATGTCTTCTATTTTTTCTTGGCTATATGATCGATTCAAGGCAACAGGCCGTGTTCCTGTGCCTGTTACCTTCCAATATCTAGGCATGACTGTTACTCGAAATTGCAGGAAACGCTCAATTGCCATCAATTCATTTAGATATATCACCCGGATACTTGACCGCTTTGAGATGGCCAACTGCCCAAAGCTCTCAACACCATTCGAAGTGGGCCACAAGCCCCATGCCATCCAGGCTGATAAGTAGCCTTTTGGCACTGGAATGTACCAGAAGGCGGTTGGATCTATTCTCTATGCTGCCCTTGGCACTCGGCCAGATATCACATATGCCATCTCAGTCCCGGGCTGATTTGCAGCCCAACTCACCACGTTCCATTGGGAAGCGATCAAGCACTTGCTCCGCTACATCTGCGGGACTTGTGAGTACAAACTTACCATCTATGATCCATGATTCCAGCATGATTCCAACTGCATTGTGTGCTACGCCGATGCCAACTTCGGGGGAGAAGCAGACTCTTCAAAGTGGACCCTGGGTATAGTGTTAGCACCGGATCTGGACCGTCAATTCGGGTCCGGGTACGGGTCGGAACCGAACCGGAGACAGATTGGCACACCGGGTCGTCAATAAATCCGAACTATCGATTCAGGTTCGGTTCCATCGACATCTCCCTACCCGTCTGAATCGGTCGGGTTCCCAGCGGGTTGCACAACGGGTCCATCTGTAAATTCATGCAACATGCTTTCTTTTGCTATTCGATTATAGTACTCAATCAAAATCGATCATTTGACATCCAGTAATCACATTTTGCATGTTTTGCATATTGCGAGATCGACAATATTTTAATTCATGTTTTTCTTTTAATGATATGTATTTTTGACCAGGGAGGAGGTCAATAGTTCAATTATAAGCTCAAATATCCATTCGATGCCTTCATTACCTGATCTGCATCACCAGCAACTGATGACCCTCGGATGATACTGAGTTGACGGATATTCTCACAATGGCGCCGTGACTGTGTCACTTGCTCCTTTGCACATAGTGGATGGCAATACATTGGTTATGGATAGCAGTGAGCAAATAACTTACCAATTACCTTATTTACAAGACCAAACATTGTGGAGGCTCCATTGATGCCTGAGGTGTAGTAGCATTGACACAGACCAGATTGCCTATAAAGGCTGCCAATACTTCGATTATGGATAAATGCCATAGCACAGCCCTTGGACTATACAAGATGCAACACACAAAATCGTTGACGCTCTGTTGACGCTCATTTTCAGACAGGTGCTGTGAGCATATCACGATCGCATTTGCACAGAACGGCTGCCAATACGTTGATTATGGACATATGCCGTAGCAGAGCCCTTGGAATATACATGATGCAATACCCAAAAGTGTTGACACTCTGTTGACACTCGGTTGACTCTGTGTTCATGCTGAGTTGACGCTCTGTTAATGCTTTGTTGATGCTCGGTTGACGCTCATTTCGAGGTGTAACTGTATTGACAATCACGATATTGCCTATAAAGGCTGCCAATACTTCAATTATGGATAAACGCTGTAGCACAGCCCTTGGATTATACAAGATGCAACATACAAAATCGTTGACGCTCTGTTGACGCTCATTTTCAGACAGGTGTTGTAACCTTGTCACGATCTCATTTGCACAGAATGGCTGCCAATACGTTGAATATGGGTCTATGCCGTAGCAGAGCCGTTGGATTATACATGATGCAACACCCAAAAGTGTTGACACTCTGTTGACACTCTGTTGACACTGTGTTGATGCTCTGTTGACGCTCTGTTGATGCTCTGTTGATGCGGTGTTAACGCTCAGTTTACGCTCATTTTGAGGTACAAAGGTATCAACACACACCATATTGCCTATAAAGCCTGCCAATACTTCGATTATGCATAAACGCCATAGCACAGCCCTTGGATTATACAAGGTGCAACACACAAAATCGTTCACGCTATGTTGCCCCTCATTATCAGAGTGGGGCTGTGACCATGTCGCGATCACTTTTGTTCAGAACAGCTGCCAATACGATGATTATGGATATCTGCCGTAGCAGAGCCCTTCGATTATACAAGATGCAATACCCAAAATCGTTGACACTCTGTTGACACTCTGTTGAGGCGGTGTTGATACTCTATTGACGCTCTGTTGACGCTTCGTTGATGCTCATTTGGTGGTGTAGCAGTATTGACTCACACGATATTGCCTGTAAATGCTGCCAAAACTTCGAGTATGGATAAATGCCGTAGCACAGCGTTTGCATTACACAAGATGCAACCCATAAAATCGTTGACGCTCTGTTGACGCTCATTTTCGGACTGGGACAGTGAACATTTCGCGTTCGCTTTTGCCCAGAACGGATGCAAATACCTTGATTATCGGTACATGCCATACCAGAGTACTTGGATTTTACATGATCCAACACCCAAAATCGTTGACACTCTGTTGACAATCCGTTGACGTTGTGTCGATGCTCTGTTGACAATCTGTTGACGCTCTGTTGACACTCAGTTTGAGGTGTAGCAGTATCGACACACAGGATATTACCTATAAAGGCTGCCAATACTTCGATTATGGATAAATGCCATATCACAGCCCTTGGATTATACCATAAGTAGTGTTAGCAACGGGTCCGGGTAACCCGCCACCGGTCCGGGTTTGGACCGTAAAAACTGGTCGGTTCGGTTCCAGACCCGGCCAAAAACCCGACCCGCAGCTTCTTGGCGGGCCAAACCCGGACCCGTACCCGTCAACCCGCGGGTTTCGCCGGGTTTGGCTAGACCCGTCGGTTCCAATCTCCG
>Ga0307514_10001605_pt1 | contig 26588 bp, 28 predicted proteins | sample 16_EM_MG_FD_203088 | JGI IMG/M metagenome (GOLD analysis project Ga0307514, IMG submission 203088) | Populus trichocarpa ectomycorrhiza microbial communities from riparian zone in the Pacific Northwest, United States - 16_EM | ecosystem: Host-associated > Plants > Roots > Unclassified | place... | reverse complement strand
GCTCGAAGGAATACAAGCGCCCCCCGAACCTTAACATTCAGAGCCCCGCATCTTCAACGACGATCGCAGAGAACGAGCTCGATGGTTCTGAGGTTGCAGGATCCGAGGAACCCTTAGGATCCGAGATCTCTCACGAGTCTTCCCCTGTTGAACAGACCTCTCATTCGACCTTCATTGCTCCCGCGTTACCACCGATCCGGTTCTCCATGAGCGGCTCTGATTTCGGGGACTTCATGAAATTTGGTGGTCAAGATCCCCAGCGGTTGGCACACCTCAGGGGAATGGGTGTTTCGGAGGTCGCCGAAGAAGGTGCCGAAGAGCTCGTTACGCCTGTTGATGAAAGTGGTGAAAACGTCCCTCCCGTTTCCACTCCGAAGAGTGATATAACCATAATCAAGACGGATGCAACCCCGAAGAAGAACGGTATCTTAATGAACTCTGCATCCTCCTTGTCCTCAAAGAGCAGTTTATTGGTGGAACCGTCGGGACCCGCGCTCACTCGATCGACATCAACCAGGTGGAATTCAAGGCTGAAAGCTTCCCCTCCCCGGCGGAGGCGCGCCTCAGAAGCGGACGAGACTCCCCGGGCTATTGCCCCCTTAAAATTCGACGCATCCCGTTCGGAAAGCGCAATGCAATCCTCTGACTCGGAACAGAAACTTGCCAGGGAACTTGGGTTGAGGGAGAGGTTGGACTCAGAAGCGTCGGTCAGGTTTGCGAAACCCGCTTCCGATGCACAGAAACTAGATGCTGCGAAGAAGTTGAGGACGGACACTTCCGACTTGGTCGCGAGAAGGTTGCAGGAGGCGCTGGAGAATGCGGCTGATAGAGGGGCTCCTCACATGAAGTTCGATAGGGAATTTGTTGAAGCGATCGCGGCGATGGTGGAACAACGAAAGGAAGAGTATCTGGATATGAAGAAGAAACTTGATGGGCTCAAGGTAGGTGGCTGAACGATCGACTACTTCATATCCATTGATTCTCCTTGCGACACACATATAGCGGGCGAGTCAACAATACATGGACGGCCTCAACGTTGCCCAGTCGGAGTACGACCGTGAAGTTCGGGCCCGAAGGGATGCCGAGGCGGAGGTCACACGCCTCCGTGTTCTGCTCTCTGGGCAGGCAATGAAGTTGACTGCACTCTCTGGAGAGGCCAGGCGGCAAGATGCCCATGTCCAGCTTACAAGGGAGCTCAGTGATAAAATGACAGGCTTAGAGCGCGACCTTTCTACCTTGAAGGTCGAGCGGGATATGACACTAGCCGAGATGGAGGAGTTGACCGCATCCAAGGGGTAAGATATGCTGCAAAAAAATCTGGCACAGTACTCACTTTCTGCCACAGCACCAACGACCCGAGCCCAGATGAAACCAGCTCCAAGCTCAGCCGGAACCTTACCACCCGTCTGGACAAGATCAAGAAACAGTACAAACGGGAACTGTTGCCTCTGACCCAGCATCGCGAGCGGTTAGAGAGGGAGATCGATGACCTCAAGGCGCATCGCGACCTTCTCCTGGAGGAGACCACCATGCTCAACCTCCGCAACGAGGAGCTTGCTCAACTTACTCAACAGTACCTCCGTCGCACGGAAGCCGCAGAGGTTCCCGCTACTCCTGCCAAACGGGAGAAGTCCAGCCAATCCCTCGACAAAGCCAGACTACCCCAATACGGCGGGTCCGCTTCCAGTTCCACATTGAACGAAGAAGCGGAGCCCAAGGTCATCCGAACGGGGAAGCCGGATGCTTTGGAGGTCCCAGCAAGCTCTTTCCGCCCACCGAAGTTCCTCAAGTGGTCTGGGAAAGCGAGCAGGGAGCACCTCGCAAAGGAGCCCGCGATCAATATCGTCCCCCCGGAGATGACACCTTCCAAACCCCGCTCCACGAAGGAACACACATTCCAACAGTTCAGTGCTCTTCGATTTGCGAGATGCGATCACTGCGGAGACAAAATGTGGGGATCTCATCTCCGTTGTAGTGGTAGGTGTCTGGAGTTTATTTTGTATGTCGGCTGTACCGATTGTTGGTTGGGTTTAGGCTGCAACATGTCCGTCCACCCGAAATGTCTTCCTCACGTTCACACATCCTGTTCTCCTGCTGGTGGCAGAAACGAGCCGGCTTCCAACGTTGGCCCTCTCCGTGCGCTATTTTTTCGTCTTATCTTCTGCTGTGGTCTGTTCTGATACGTGGTTTTCATTCAGCACCGTCCATGTTTGGTCGTGACCTGATCGAACAAGTTCGTGCGGACACTAAAGGCGAGGAACGCTACGTTCCTGTCATTGTTGAGAAGTGTATCGATGCAGTTGATGCCCTTGGTAAGCTCACTGTTTTATTTCGATATGTTTCTTGGGTTGTGATTTTACCTCCCATAGCCCTTGACTACGAGGGTATCTACCGGAAAACCGGTGGCTCTGGCCTATCTAAGACCATCACCCAGCTATTTGAACGAGGCGACTACGACTCTTTCGATCTTCGTGACTCGGATAGGTTCAACGATATCTGCAGTGTGACATCTGTCCTCAAAACATACTTCCGCTCGTTACCCGACCCGCTCTTCACATACGCTTTACATGACGACTTCGTTCAAGTGTCCCAGATCCGGGATCCTGCGGCCAAGAGCAGTATGCTGTCGGAATTGGTCTTCAGGCTCCCTCCTGAACACTTGCACACCGCAAAACTGTTGATGATGCACCTCCACAGAGTATCGCAACAAAGTGAAGTAAATTTCATGACTCCGAGGAACCTCGGGGTTGTTTTTGGACGTGAGTTTCCTTATTGCCTAAACAATACGATGGATTGTATACTGAGATGTTGGTAGCCACTCTAATGCGATCCCAAGACTCGGGTGCCGAATTCAGCGATATGGCTGGAAAGTCTCTCACAGTTGAGTGGCTCGTAGAAAATGCGCCCTCAATATTTAACTATTCTTCGAATTTGTCGAACTAATGAATTCTTTATGGAGTATCTTATTACAACTTTCTTTTCGATCTTCTCTCTCTCCAACTCGAGCCAGTCCGAATGGCCTGTGGTATACCGTTTGAAGTTCATGTTGGGATAACACCATACCTCTTCGTCACTTTTTATTCGCTGTTTCGTTCCTATTTACCTCGGCGTGTATTCCCACCCCAGTCCGGATTCTAGATTGTCTCAATATCTCGTTTTGGGTTTTCACTATGTTCATCGTTGTATATGCGTGGCTCCTGTCTTATACCCGTCAACCCTTCATCACGCCTCTTTTCCCCTTCACCCATCTCATTGCATCTCTAAGTACCCAACCATCTCCATCATCGTTACTGTATGACGTGGTCCCTATGCCATACAAGTAGTACCAGGCGATTGTACCGTCTCGCTGCCCCAGTTCCAGTACGAAAGGCGTGCCTTTGCAAAGCCATGAGGGATCTAATAAGGTTGATAAGGGCTCTCCCATCACGTAGGACCGGTCTGGACTAAGAAATAACCGTTGATATTTCTCTTGATCGCTTTGAGTGAGGGGCCGTCTCTGGTTTCAGAGCGCAGTAGAGGAAGTGGCGCCTCGGACCAGTCTGAGCGGCTGTACCACTCTGGGCTCCTAGCGGAGTCGTGTTGAGTCCGCTGCCACGTAGCCCCAGCGAGAACATTCGATCGAAAACTGTTGAAAAGGTTAAATGTGAGTGTAGAGCAAGGGGAGCGAATGGAGAAGCGCAAACGTGTTGCTACAAAAGCCTTGGCCGTAATCTGGCAACTGAGGTGGGTTAGACTCAGCGGTGGAGTGACACCTTCGAGGGTTCTGAGGTAGCGGTATACCATGGATGGTTGACATGGTCCTGTGGGGTGGATAAGGAGACACAATGGGGCTGAAAAGATGAGATTTGACTCACCGAAGCGAAAAATTGCGTGATATGCCTGTCGCCACTTCTCTTCGAGGAGACGAGCGCACGCAGCAGAGTCAGGACAGGTTGGGCACTAGACATCTCAGACAGTCGAACTGATATGATCTACGGCCGACGCACGCATTGGTACTCCTTTGCGATCTGGGTAAGCCCGAGCTTCAGCACCCTCTCCAGGAACCAATTTCTCCTGATACACGAATGAGCCTCTACCCATGAAAATTCTATGATGACGAACCGCTTCTCCAGTTTCAGAAGAGTCTCTTGACTCAGAGAACTCATTTCTTGTTCTGTCCACCCGTTCAGGTTCTCCAAAACGAATCGGCTAGCTTCACGATAGAGCTCCTCCTCCTCGAACAATTCAGCGATTCGCATTGCTTTGATGGGTTTGCCAGCAGCATGCGTCAAGAGAAATGTCATGCAGCGTTGTTGGAGGGAAGCTACGGAAAGTTTGTGGGAGATGTTCATCAAACCTTCTACGTTGTTCCAGGTGATTGTACACTCGGTGCTGCGGGATCAATCGTGAATTAGCGAGGCTAGAAAACCCGCCACTTGTCAACTTACTGAGGGTAGACAAACTTCAAGAAATCGTGGAATGTAGCAGCCTAAATGTTTGAAGATTTATACGATTAACCCTCGAACGCTATAGCGCTGCAGAACTTGCCCTTTCCTCCTTGAGAACAATTACGGCTTCGGGGGTCACGCTCCTCGCCTTTGTCCAAGGATCTCGTGTCTTCAGCTTCTCCGGTTTCGCCGGAGGCGATTTGTCAGACTCGTCAGGATGGGGCTGTGAATCCCCCTGGAGCCTTTTGAGGCTATCGAGTCTCGCATCCGCAATTGCGTCTGGAGAGGTCGGGCTGGAATCTACGTCACTTGCAGTGGTAACATCCGTGTCCGTTTTTCGCGGGTCCAGCACTTCATCGTCTTCATCGCCACCGAATTCCACTGGTGCAAATGTCATCACAGGGATAGATGTTTCCCCCGTCCTATTTCCCGGATCGGAAGGAGGCTGAGAAATCGTGATAATCGAGGACATGGACGCTGGACGGCCTGTCTCTGCCCAGTCACCACTAAGCGCAGCTTGGAAAAATGGGGATGCCCAATACAAGACTTCCTTGTGTGCCCTGGAAGGTCTGATCCATAACCGCACAAGGAAACAACGCGCACCCCTTACCAGAAGGTCGTAGCCTCGACGACAATCTTCACAGTTCCTGGTAATTGACTGTGTCTGGTAAATGTATCATCGATTTCGATGGAGGCATCGTCTTCAGACTCGCTGACGTCCGCAGCGATATCGACTTCGTGATCCTGCAACGTCCAAGGCGGAGAACCAGAGGACCTAAACACACCAGCAGCTGCAGCATGAGTCTCGGTAGCGATGCTGAGGGAAGCAGAGGGGTTATGGTTATTCCTAGAGTTCCGAGCGATGAGAATGTGAGATGGGTTGGTGGCCATGGTCGCCCCGATCACGTGACTGGCCATCCTTTAAGAAATCCGTTTCGAACTTTGATCGGATCAGAAACGGAGTCGCTCTCCAAATCTCCGTTGCGAGTCTCGCTGTTTTACACCATCTGCAGTTTCAAGTTATTCTGATGAATGAGCTAGACCCCGCGGCGCGAGTAGATTTTTTCCCGGATTTTTGCTGCGAGTGTCTCGTCGAGAGGTGATTTATTCGTTTGTTCTTTTGTTGAAGGAAGTTCAACAGCAAGGACCCAGGCCTTCTAGAAAAAACCCTAGCTTACACCAAGACATCGGGTGGTTTGTTGATATTCAACGGCCAGCCGCGGTATGATCAAGTGAGTTGTGGTTGTGGTGTTCTTGTGGTCTGCTGTTGATCTCACTGGAGTCGTTACCACTGAGTGGTACTGCATTTCTAATTTGCGAAAGAATAAACACCAAGAACGCGACTTTCCAGTGCATTGCGACGATCCCGCTGCCTTGTCACGCTAGTTGGGGTTTCCGACGTTTTGGTTGCCCATCCCCACGAGGTTTATTCCGCCAGATGGGCGGCGCATTCAAGGCTAAAGCAGTGGTGTGGCACCTAGTAAGTACTACTCCTTACCTGCTGCAATCAGGTAGGGAATGAGATAAGATGTAAGATTCCTCGATCGTCGTAGGGCAACACCATGCAGCCTGGTGAATCAGAGCTATCGTTTGTGTCACTCAAGCGACTCGATCGCCGGCTTTCGTTACTTTACACCTGTCTCTCGCTGCATCACTAGATCTCATCGCCAAATGAAAATACTCAGTCTACCGCGTGCCCTCGCTCCTTGCACAGACACGCTCTCGAGCCTAACGATAGCGTCGTACTTGGCGTGCGAAACGGGTGATACTCAATTTTCAACCGGGAACACCCCGGGACGCCATTTTTCTCGGCCTCACCCCAGGCAATCATCAAATCTGCCCTTTCCTTCGGTGTGTATCCTATGCTATGACCAAGACTACCTGAGATACTCCGGAGCTACGGCCTCCTCATCGTATGTATTGGCGCCGGACGCATCGTGACTTGCGCTGAATGGCGAATATTTACTTCAAGGCGAAGAGAACCCAACAGACATTGAAAGAGTTCTGGAGGGGTGTCTCATCAGTTGGCAAGTGAACAACCATTCTATCTGTATCTGTTCGCCTTGATTTTCCAAGGTACTGTTTCACACTTCAGGCTAAACTCGCGTGTTCAACGAATATGGTCTCCTCCGTTGCGATCACTGATCCGAGGTCGCGGAATGGCCTTCGACGAAGCTCGAACTCTTCAAGGCAAATAGCATCAATTCTACTGGGCTGGAACTTTTGTTCCGGCTGGGAAAAAAATCACCGGTATATTGCTGGTCTTTCAACTACAGAAGACGGGGTATAGTACGTCACTAATCGATGTTTACTATACTCTCCCCCCTCTTAAAACCTAGGCGGCAACAGCTGAACCCCCTCCCTGTCCACCGCGAAAAGAAAAGCAACCATGTCCTCGTCCAATCCCTTTGCTCCTAAGGTCTCAGCGGATATTCTTTATTTCGAGCATGCGGCTTACGCAGGGAACGCAGCCGGCGACATCCTTTACGGTTGGTGGTTTGCAATCACCATCATCGATTAAAAACAGCGCTTAAGGTTTCTAGTAGGGATGGTCATCGTTCTTTACCTCGAGTGCGCAGTTGCCATTTCGAAACCTCCAATAAACCGTAGGATGGGCAGGAGATGGGGGCTCCTGGCGTACACAACGTTTTTGCTCATCCTTGGGACAATATATACTGTCTGCAACCTCCGAGTGCGGCAGTTGTCGTACATCGACAACAGGGAGTTCCCAGGAAAGGAACCGACACTACCTCCCGGCCCCATCGGATACACGTTGTTCTCCCAGTCGAAGCCGACATCAATGTTGGCAGCCGGGTCATTCGCCATGGCTAACTGGATGGCTGACGGACTCTTAGTAAGTCGGTGAAATTTTTAATCAAGCTTCACCAGTGCTCACCCAGACTTCAGATGTACCGTGTCCATATCGTTTATGATAGGCGGCCGTTAGTCCTGGTCCTCCCTGCACTTATGTACTTGGCCTCTATCTGTGCGATTTTTTCTGGCTTCGATTTTCTCGCCGCTCACACCACCACTAGCGATGGCAATTGTGACCCTCTACAGGATCTCCAAACCCGACTCCAGCTTATTCTCTGGTGTTGCAGTCAGCTTCGGGATCCCATACTTCGCCATTTCTGTGGCACTTAACGTCCTCCTGACCCTGATCATCACCTGGCGGCTCCTCCTCCACGAGCACAACTTCAAGAAAACTGTAGGATCCCCATCCAGCCTCAGCTCAGTCTGCAGGTCGATCGTCACGATCCTCATCGAGAGTTCCGCCCTCTACGCCGCTGTGTCCATCTGCTTCATCGTCCCTTACGCCATGTCGAACCATGCGTCTATGATCTTCCTCGCGATGCTATCACGAGTCCAGATTATCGCGCCCTTGCTCATCATTCGCCGCGTGGCGACCCAACAAACCTTGATCGCCACGAACACGGCAACGGGGAAGTCGACGGAACATTCAATGGCGCGACTCGAGAATACAAGTGGAACAAGTATACACGACTATCCCCTGAACCCCACCGGCGACGCTAAGCATGACAGGGTCAACCTTACAACTACAGTCGCATTAATCGATGACACGGACGGCCCGGAGGCTCTCCTATATGGTCAGAAGGTGTAAGATTCCTTGGAGGTTGTCTCATATCAACACACTCGTTCTACCCGTGGACTTTTGCTTAGCCTTACTGTGTTGTCTTGACTTCAACGTTTAATCGACCTTCTTATTGTTTTACGCCGCTCCACTGCATGTGGGCTCACGCCGCCGCCGTGGGTATTTCCCCCCAACAATTACCGTTGAGGTATTCGATGGAGGGGAATTTTTCTGTTCTGTGGAGGTAGTCTAAGATAGATTAATCGAGGTGGTGATTTTGTCTTCTGTCACATTCCGTAGACCGACTGTGGTGACCAGCGTCCACATTGTGGTGAGTTGGGTGGGGAAAAACCATAAACCGCAATCACGGACTGGATTTTTGGGAAAAAATACATAATGGCACCATTTTTACAGTCGGCTGTGGGACGTAGAGGACTCATGTATGAATATAGATGCAGACCAAAGTCAGAAGTCTCTTAGACGGGGCGCTGGTTAGGCAACAGCGGTTGTCCTGTAATAGAATCGTCGCAAATTTACTCAGGATTGCATGAGCCATGGCTTGTTCATTTGCGTCCAGGTGTCTATAGATTTCCAAAATTGTGCCACAACAGATTTGTCCACATGGCGTCTGTGCGCGTCAATCTACGAAGGGTGTGTGTCAGGGAATTTCCGATGCATAGTCATCAGAACCCCACCTTGAGTTCCGACACATTCCAATCCTTGATTTTTGGATTCTGTGGATCGTGAGCCCAGGTAACGTAAATACCCTTGACTACCATTGGAATGTGAGCAAGATAATTGAACAGAATTTGTGTTTATCAGCGCACCGTGATGAAACAGCTGCTTGGGATCCTTCCACTTGTAGTTCTTGAATTGCCATTCTTGACCAGTAGTCATCACGCAGACCACACGATCCCAGGGGTCGACACCAAACTTCGACAAGGCTTCAACACTGTCGACGACCACGTAACGCACATGGGATTCCATCTCTCGACCGGATGAATCGATGTGTGTCCGCTTTCGGTAGATGGGGATCATATCGTCGGGCTTCACGTTACCTTCCGAGATCGCGCGCGCGCGAGCTTCCTGAGAGGGTTCAAAGGTTGACTCTTGAAGGAAACGTTTGACATTGTGCATTGTAATGAGAGCGGTTGGAGACGACGAGATCATAATGATCGGGTAGAGGTTCTTCGCCTTCTTCGCCTGCATTTTGGGGTCTGCAGCCGCGTCAGTGGAGAGTATGCTCTGATGTGGGAAATATACACCATACCTGGTGTGGTTGCAGCGGGAGTGGACCCTGATTTGCTCGCAACCTTGTACTTCTTGAGTTTCTCGGTGAACATCGACCGGACAGAGGTGAAATTCTGGGGTGCAACACATTATCAGACAAACTCCCGGAGACTGCAGACGAACATACATTGTTTTTTATTCCCCGGAGGACAGTGTTTCTGTCCTGCAGCTCAATCTCGTTGAGCTTTATCTTCTTCACAACTTCTATGTCTTGAGGATCCGCAACATATCTTCGTTTCGCGGATGGTGCAAACGAGTCGGGTGCCTTGAGTTGAGGTGAGGTTGTGGGGGGGAGTGCCAATGTCCGGGAAGGAGGCGTTCCAGGCGGGGTTGTCGACTCAGCTGCGGCGGCGTTGGCTCAGAAGGAAGTAGAAAAGACAGGATCGCACCTCACTCACATGCCAAAGGTACGATATTCGGATGGTCAATGGCCCTTCCCTCCAGCCAATCCACCACACTTTTTCGTTCCGTAACGCTGACAAGTCCCCCTGTGAGTCCATTGTCGCGTGCCTGCTTCATGTACTCGGTGACAGAGGCGTCCTTGAGTAGCCATGTAACGTAGATCGCGTCGAGGGCGAAGAAATCCCCTGGGCTGTTGGTCGGATCGGACCCAGAAACGCCTGGTTTTCGAAACCTGGTTGGAGTTGACTTTAATAGAGGTTGAGATGAGAGAACCAAGTGGGTCGCAGAGGCTAGTGAGGAAGCTGGCTCTCCATTCGCGGTGTAGGATATCGTCGACTGCGATTTGATAGCATTGCGAAGAGCGAGCAGTACATCCTCAGTGCCGGAACCCATGCTGGGCGTTACATATGTCACGACATGTCACGACTCGTCGTCACTGAGTTTGAATTTATTGGCGCTCGCCCTCGGCGGGAAATTCAGTGGTGACCAAGAAAATGATATTTACAAGGGCCTATCGACGGAAGAGGTGCATAACCAGATTTGCGCTCGCTAAGGATAATCTTGAGACCGAGTGCACAAACGAGGTAACGGGACAGAACCTACGTTGGATAGAATCACAACTCATCTCGTTTAGATCTCGTCTTTGGTGACTGAACGTCCACTCTCTGAACTCCTTCTCCACCCTTCATAAAGCTGAGGATGTCCTGCTGTCGACTGTCCCATTCAACCTTTGGGACGCTGAATAGCTGAACATCTGACAGCTGCCCGACATTTCCTACGTGGTTGACTGCGGAGTGGGAAGCCGATAGGCCAGAGGGGTTCACATAGAATGGTGATGTCCTTGCAAGCGTGACCGCAAGGTAGACGTTGGAATTATCGAGAGTCATAGACAACGCAAATGTTGGTAGATGAATGAGATGGATGGCGTCGTACACGATAAACAGAAACAAAGAATGAGTATACAACTACACAACCCGGGCAAGAAAGTTATACTATATTGATACATTAGAAGTGACGTCAGAATAAAACCTCTACACCTGTTCTTACCCAACCCGCAATCTCCGCAAAACCCACTCCTCCCATTCCTCAGGCTCGCACTCCTGACTGTCAACAGTAAGTTGAGCTTGCCGGATCTCGGTCTCGATTGCCGAGAGTATGATCGCGGTCGCGTGAATCGACCATACACGACCACCGCACGCAGGTTGACTGGGCAGGGCTAACTTGTGGAGCCAGGATGTACAACTCCCGTCTGGACCTGGGATGCAAGTGGAGGGCGGGAGAAAATCCACGGGAATAAAGAAATCGACATGATAGGCTCGACGGAGCGGGGGACATCCCAACGAGAGCCTCCCGTGAAGCACCTGAATAGGTGGATTGGATCTTGTTACATCTTCTACCAATCGAGTCACTTCTGGTTCAGGAATGGTGGGGTGACGCAGGAAAATTCCTGCTCGTCGAAGGAATTCGAGGGTTGTCCCCCGGCGCTCCAGTGTGCAGATCGCAGCGAGCACGAGCCGCTGCGTAGACAAGAAGAGGGCAAATAGCCCGTGAGGGTTCGGTGACGACTTGATAAGCCGGCAAAGTTCTGGGGGACAAATAACCGGCTCCTGCCAACAGTCTTCCATCCGCCAACTATTGCTGACAATCCAAACGATGTCCACGATGTTCGTGGATGTGATTTGGAGTCGGGAGAAGAGTCGTAGGAAGGTTGAGAGAATGACTGATTGGATAAACAGAGAGAGGCGCGGATCGCCGTCGGAGTCGCGAATGTCCCTGAAGTATCGCACTACCTCCTTCGTGCAGAGAAGTGCGGCGTTCGTTACCTCCTCCCAGTCTTGGGTAGGTGCCTCTGGGGAGTGGAACGAATTTGCTGATTTATGGGCTGGATACGGAAGGATAATATTTGGGTCCACCTCTTGGTAGAGGTGCACCCTGATCCTACCGCGGACGATGGCTGCCACGATATCGCAGAGGCTGATATTCCTACTCTCCATAAGGAAAGTGGCACCAGCATGGTCGACCGCTTCGAGTGTAAGAAGGTCGCTCGGTGCCGCGAGTATTGCGGCAACAATGAAGAAGAAGAGAATTAGGGAAAAGACGATTGTGGCGTCCATCCGCTCAAGATGGTGGGAGGGGTGGGGTGTCGCCGTACATCGTAGGCCAACTTATACCTTTTACCTTATAGTGGCGCTCAGCCACAGCGAATCCAAATGAGCAGGTCTGATCAATGACATGTCCGCGACCGAAACAATTGGTACTCCGGTATTTGGGTCGTGGGGCCGTGCAGAAACAGGTTCGACGAGGCCATGCAGCCCGCCACAGTTCTCAAGTTCCATCAGCAGTGATAATATAGACTATACTAATAAGTACCTGGGGTCAGGAGATGGATTTATGCAAGGCCGATTTGCGATCGGACGAGCGCCATCGTAGCCTCTGAGATCTCCCTGGCACGTGCAGCACCATCCTTCGCGACCTCCTCTAGGTAGTTTGTTGCCGCTTTCAATCGCTTGAATTCTTCACGAGGTTGTCGTAACAGCGCCTCGACGGCCTCCGCTGTATCCACCTTGAGTTGCGCGTGCCCTTTACTGGCATATAGTTCGGCGACCTTTTCTGGATTCTCGCTGGTGCACGTTGCTAGAATAGTTATAATGTTAGAAACACCCGGTCGATTTATGGGATCAAAGGTGATCCCCAGCTGAGAATCTGTGACCGCGCTCCGTATTTTAGATTGGATTTGAGGGAGTTCGTCGGTCAGGAGAATTCTAGATTGGGCGTCAGGCGATGACTTGGACATCTTCGAGGACGGGTCTCTAAGGGAAAGGACGCGTCTCGAGGGGGCTAAGGAGCTTTGAATGAATGGATTGCGCTTCAACGTAGTTTTTCACCGTACTGATCATGTGCTGTGGCAGTGGGAATATTTTCTTAGGTTTGGGGAATGCCCGATTGAAAGTATCTGCAATGTCCCGGGAGAGTTCTATGTGTTGCTGCTGATCCTCTCCGACGGGGACGTGCGTTGCCCTAAATGGCTCTCAAGGTCGGGAAAACGCGAGGAAAGTGGTGCCATTGTGGAACACGTACCTATATGCGAGAATGTCTGCTGCCTGTAAAACAGGATAGGTGAAGAGACCGGCATTTAGGAGACTTTCGTCGACCTCCGATTCATCATTGGCGTTCCTCGATGCGGCCAGCCTGGCCTGAGCAGACAGAGTTAAACCGGAAACGGCACAAAGGGACACAAAAGACTACCTTCCACGTTGTCATCCTCTTGAGTTTCCCAGTCGGACATAAACAATTGAGGATCCAGGCGAGTTCCGTGTGGTTCGGGTTCTGGTGGGAACAATTGGGAACAGTTTGTGGGTATATAAACGACGACCCACATAGTCTTGGTGGAAGATAATCGACCTTTTAGGGTCCAGTCCTATTGCGAGCAAAGATGCAAGCATTTCCCATCTCGCAGCCCTGAGCGCCTTTGGGTCTTGTGGCAGGGTCAGAGCGTGCCACCCGACAATAGAATACAACAGCCGATCCCCTGGGGAGGCTTCGTTTTGGAGTTTGACCCAGTTTGTCAGGGCACCCAAATAGTTACCCAACTATAAACCTGTGAGTAACGTGAACCTGAACGAAACCCGAGATAGCTTGCATGCGGTATTCCCGTTGGTTGTATGCCGGAAAAGACGGTCTTGTGTCGAGTTTTTGACGCGACGGCGGAATGGTACAAGTTGACCGAACTCCTTGCACATATCATGCTCGTCCGAGACGCGAGAATTGACCGCGACGCTCTCAAAAGCATTTCGGATGATTGACTTCGGAACAGCTGACCGGGATGCCAGCGGAAGTCTGCAGTCGATCGCATCAAATGCTTCCACTTCCTCTCCGCCGCCCAGGTCTCTGGAGGAGAGGACTTCACCTATCCGCCCCCTTATCTCGTCAGGCAACCAGGCAAATCCAGTCACGGAAACGATGGGAACCACCCCAGAAACCCCCACAGAAGACAAAGGAGACATTTCACAAGTACCGGTCACCTCGACACCTCCAAAAACGCCTTGACGACGATCCCCGGAAATCAGTACACGCACTACTGAAGTGGTACTATCCCCAGTGGTCCCAGGGTCGGATTATCCTGCGATTACGGTCACTGGGAATCTCCTGGAAAGGATGCGAGAAGCTTCTCGACAACTTCCGAATCGCTATCCTGGACGATGACCTTCCCTTGGATTCCTACGACACTCAAACTCTCGCCGGGATAGTACATGCACTCAACAACTCACATGACGCGCTCCTAGTTGACAAGGCAATGACGCGAATTTTCGTCGACTTCGCCGCCAGTCAGAGTTCACCCTCGAATGATGTCGCCATCAACGTCCTTCGAAATATCCGTGAGGTCACCGACTTCTCGCACCCAGCAGAGTGGTTTCCCGACGCCCGTTCTATCAGGCGCAGGATCATCATGCACGTCGGTCCAACAAACAGCGGGAAAACACACCAGGCCCTACAAGCGCTCGCTGCAGCAAAGACCGGTTTTTACGCTGGGCCGTTACGACTTCTCGCCTACGAAATATGGGATCGTCTGAACAAGGGCCAGATTGTTCCTGCTGGGGTCACCCTTGATCCAACTGCCGCGGATGATGACAATGGAGGGACGGATTTGTTGGACGGCACCGCTCCTACGAAGCCTCCTGTTCTTACGAAGGAGCATAATGAACGGTTCGCGCGGGCTTGTAATCTCATCACTGGCGAGGAGCGGCGGATCGTGGCGGAAGATGCGCTAGTCAGTTGCACGGTGGAGATGCTACAATACGACCGTTTTGTCGACGTTGCTGTGGTTGACGAGATCCAGATGATTGCGGACCCGGCGCGAGGCGGTGGTTGGACAGCTGCGGTCCTTGGACTTTGCGCAAAGGAGATTCACCTTTGTGGAGAGGAGACCGCTGTGGAAATCGTCAAGGATCTGGTCAAGGAAACCGACGATGAACTCATTGTAAACCGATATCAGCGCCTCACCCCATTGCGCATCGCCGAACAGAGTTTGGACGGAGACTTAAAGCGCATCGAAAAGGGCGATTGCGTTGTCTCTTTCAGTCGCTCGGGTATCTTCACACTCAAGAAGACGATAGAAGCGGTGACCAACTTACGCTGCGCGGTTGTCTACGGACGCCTCCCTCCTGAGATCAGGAGCGAGCAGGCGGCACTATTCAACGCCCCCGATTCCGGTTTCGATGTCATCGTCGGCAGCGACGCCATTGGAATGGGCCTGAATTTGTACGTGTCCAGCACGCGGCCTTCTGCATGTATCACTCACGCCCTCACAGAAAGATAAAGCGGATTATCTTCGAGTCGTCACGCAAGTGGGATGGAACCAGGGAAGTTGGATTGTCGACATCTCAGATCAAACAAATCGGTGGTCGTGCAGGTCGATACGGTGTACGGGATGACTCGTCTGACGGTGGAATCGTCACGACTCTCTATCCCGAGGACCTCCCCGTTGTCAAAGCTGCGATGGATTCCGATCTCCCTCCCATCCCTGGGGCTATTCTCCCGATCAACTTCCATGCCTACAACACCATACAACAAGCCACGCTCGTCAAGGAACCCCAATTCACAGACGTGCTTGAAACGTTATCTCTCTTCTCGCGAACACGCTATCCCTACATACACGCAGAAACCAAGGAAAATCGAAGGATGGCGGAACTCTTGAACCAAGCGTCCAACCACTTCACCATGGAGGATACGATGACTTGGTTCCTCTCACCCCTGTCTTCCAGAGATGATGTCGCGAAAGCGGTCGCCTTGAAGTTTCTGAAGGATCACCAGGTGCGACTGAGGGTGAACCTAACGAAAGCGTTGAGGCGGGAGAATTTATTAGAGGTTCTGGAGACGACGCGTTCAGCGATGGAAAGTGAAACGAAGGTCTCCGATCCACGGGGAAAGTTAATGACCCTTGAAACCCTTCACAAATCCATCATATTGTACATGTGGATGGGGCAGAGAATGCCGGTTGCGTTTGCAGACGTTGAAGAGGCTTTGGATCTAAAGGGGAAAGCAGAGGAGGCGATGGAATTTGTACTCCGGGTAATGACGAAAGGAGCGAGTGCGAAGAACAATGTTAGTAGATTAGCAGACGGACGGTCGTAATTCGCAATATTCTAGTAGATCGGACCCCATACTCGTAAAAACAGCACGTACTCTAAAAGATCCCTCCCTCCTCGATCAACCGCTCCCTGCCTCTACCTGAGGGAAGGGCGATGGTCCCCAGGAAAACTTTGAAGTTTCGGAAACGTATTCGTACTCCTGACACTTTCGAATCAAGAGCTCTAAGAGCTACAACTGGGTCAGGTCTACTACCCGCTGAGTATGAACGCAGTGGACCTCTACCTCTTCTCGATGGTCAATGGCCATTTGGGACCACAGGGGCATTTCCTGAGACTGGAGGTCTGCAAGCACAGTGCGAGCGAATAGCCAATTTTCCGTGGGCCGCGAGTCTAATGCCTGTGACAAAGCATCAGGTCGGGTAAACAGAGGCAGTGGGATTTTATACCTGAAGGTCTTGACAATCGCTGATAAAGTCTCGTTGGTTGGGGACTAGGATGTCCTGCATACGAATCGCGGGATGATGTGGCTTGAGGGCCCACTTGTATCTCCTCAGGAAATTAGGATCATCGATATTCTCTTCTGTTTTCAGCCCGACGCCTTTTTTGACCAGGAACTGATGGAAAGAATCCGTTAGTCCAGGACGCTTGATCAACAGGGCATGCCACCGCCTACCACTGTCATCCCGGTAGCCAATGCTTGCAACGCCGTAAGCAAAGTGTGGCGGAACCTCATCTCGCAATATTCTATGGTGTCTAGGGTGCTGATAAGCGCGCTGAAGCCTCCGATTCATGAACAAAATACTTGGCGATAATGCCGTAAGAACATCCTCGATACACCCCAGGTGCGTCTCAATGGCCTGTGTAAGGTACCAATACGCGAACGTCCTTTCGTGTGGCGCATAGAGTTCGAGCTGGAACCCGGAAAGTATGATGTTTTCCGCTGCAGTCAGGCGCCACATCAAGGGTATGTAAGGCAATACCCTAAGAAGTTGTGGGCTCCCGACCCGCTGGTAAAACCACTATTAGAAGTTTCTTCACGAGGTGAGGAACGCGGATCGTACCGAGAACCTCATCTGTTCCAGAAGGCGAACGAAACCGTCTTGAAGAGCATGCCATTCGAATATAGATTTCATCAAGTATCGCCGTCTACGCGGCGGATTATACCAGGATGACGAGACAGTTTCTTTCATTAACTGGCAGGGGTAAGTAAAACTGTAGCGATGCGGTGTGTTTCGGAAGGAACGTTACCTTGATGATCAGGTTCTCAAACCGAGGAAGGGGCGGGTTCCCATCTCCGACCCAACTGGTAAGTATGTCGTTTATGAGGGAGTCGTAGGACAGTCCTATTGACTCGCGAAAAAATCTATCCACCAGCCATCGGAGTGGGTGGACCCCTAGAACAGTTGTGCCATTGACGAAAGATGACTGTCAAACTCGTTAAGGCGATAAACGGTCTTAGGAAGCGTAAGCGTACCATATGTGCGGCTCGGATATAAGTTAATTGGTGGTCGCCGACGTGTTTCCAAACCTTGACATCCCCCACGATCTTTGAAATTTGAGATGTTAATGCAGGGTCAGGTAACCATATATATTTCAGCCTACCTGCCAGGTCGCCACATTTTCCACACCAGCCAACTCGTATAGCTCCTCCAGTCCACTAAAGAGGGATCTCAGCACCTTCCATGTGTGTTCCTGGGTCGGGAGTTCCAACACGCGGAGTGGCATAAATGCAAAGAGCCGACGAGTGATGTAGGGGTCGAAGCCCATTCTGGCTACGGAATCTGTGGACGGTTCAGGAGAAGGTTGCAGCTCAATTCTCTCCAGTAAGGAAACGGCATCCTTCCGCTTTAACTGGAGTATTTCGCGTTCCCTCGGCAGACTAAGACTGACGATCTCCAATAATGTCTAAATTTCGGATGAGCGTGGATTGTCGTAAACACAGCCATACCAAAAACCTTGTGAAACGACACCCTGAGTAGCAGTGCATTGCGCCATTCCTGGGAAACTAACGATAAACACGAGGCTTAACGATCGGAAGTCATTCATCGGCAACGAATATCCGTACCTCGTGTCGTGCAAGATAGCCAAGATATCGCTTGGTCCAATTCCCCGAATATACGACCGATAGGGATGCCTTCGTGCAAAGATATGTCCGCTTTTTCGGAATGCCAGTCTTCCTGCTATGGGAGATTGCAAGCCGTCAGAATTCGCATGAGTCGGGTTTTGGAAAGCTCACATCGTGTATACTACCTTTAGCCATTCTAGCCCAGGTAGAATCACATGTCTTCATGACTGTGAGTGCAACAGCCTTCAACACCACGGTCACGAGCTCTATCGGACGGGATGGATCCTCCTCAAAATTTAATAGGTAATCCGTATGCATCTCCGCGATTGCGTGTCCATAGAGAAATGTATACACTGTCTGGGAAAGAGTGCTCCCGGCGTGCCACTCCATCTATTCCGGAAGTCAGTGGGTGAGAATGACCCGGCAAACTTATTCACCTCGCACGACATGGAGCGATCGAGAACCCAGCATACTTCTTCCGGCAGTAGGGGTGTTAGTGGGTCAAATGGTGGGCGCTGCGCTTCCTCGAGAATCATCCCGCTGTCCATGCGAGGTTCCCCAATCTTGTTCTGGTGTCAGACGACCGGGCGGCGTGGATCGAGATGTATCCCCACACCTCTAAAGCACTCATGGCATCGTTGAGATTGTAGCCATCAGCAAATATCATATCCGTGGCATCGAGTTCTGCAAACGTCCTGTGGATCCATGCATAAAAACTTGTGGATAACATACGCTGCGCGGCACCTGCAAATATCGCTGTAACATCGACGAAATCGTTTCCTCCTGGGAGGCCCATTTGTTCCAAATGCATTACGCTCGGCGTGTGGACCAAATGGTTGCAGGTTCTGACGTCAAGGGTCGATCAGTTTACAATTGCACAATACAGTGCACGACTCTACCCGTCTGCGCTCAGATTTAGGCAGTTTAGGCGCAGGCAAGACGAGCAGGCATACTCCTGATTTCGCTGTCTAAGGTCGTCAGTGGCCACAAGGAATGCGGTGTGACATCGGTCACGGATAAGCTAGGTGTGACGTGCACGTACTGTGTGACAGCGGAGGAGTCTCATCTTTACGCCTCATCATCTCCTTCCCTACGACTACCATCCATCATGGCGCAGTGGGGGCAGGGCCAACCTCAGTTCACGCAGCAGACTGGGTTTAATCCTCAGATGCAGACCGGTTTTGGCGCGGGGTTACCTCCCCAGCCCACCGGTTTCCCAGGACAGCGTCCAGGCTTTTTAGCGTCTCAGCCAACAGGACTCCCAGGTGTTTCCGGATTTTTGTCGCAACCGACGGGTTATGGGCAACAGCAAGCTGGGTTTTTGTCTCAACAGCCGGGGATCCCACAGCAGCCCACGCAATTCCAACAGCCGATGCAAACGGGTTTCCCGGGTCAATTTGGACAACAAAGAGCTCCTCCCCCCGTTCCTCCAATTCCTTCCCAGTTCCAGCAGCAACAAAGCACACTCCAACCACAGCAACCGAATAGGTTTCTTAGCTCATCTCCTGGCCCGGGCTTTGGTAACAACTTGAACCCTGGTCTCGTTCCGCAGCCTACTGGATTTCCTGGTGGTGGAGGTCTCGCAGCACGCCCTCTCATGGCACAGCCCACCGGTTACGTTGATCCCAGACTCGTTATGATGTCAAACACGTTCATGCCCGCAAACCCTTCTTTGCCTTACCAAGGAGGCATCCCCCAGTTTCAACCTCAGACGGGTCCATCTCTGCAACAGAACTTCCAGCAGCATAACCAAGCTCAACGAGGGACCCTCGCCCCGAAGGTTCCTTGGGCACTATCGAAGGCGGAGAAGAAGAGTTACGACCAAATCTTCCGCGCGTGGGACACCCATGGCTCGGGTTTTATCACCGGCCAGACGGCTTTGGAGGTCTTTGGACAGAGTGGGCTGGACAAGAACGACCTTGCGAGGATCTGGTATTGTTTCGCGTGTTGTCCAGTTGTCCTCACCTTCTCATTCTTGTATACCCCAGGGCATTGGCAGATGTCGACAACAGAGGCAAGCTGAATCTGGCAGAATTCCACGTCGCAATGGGCATCATCTACCGAAGTACCCCTTCTACGATTTCCGACGGCTAATTTATCTAACGTTCGCCACTCCAGGACTTAATGGCAATGACATTCCAGAAGAACTTCCCGAGGAGCTGGTACCTGCATCCGCGCGAGATCTCAATCAGTCCGTTGACTTCCTGAAAGACATTCTCAAGAACGAAACACGTACGAGATCTCCCGGAAACTTCGATGATCCAATTTCCAAGCTCCCAACTCGGTCGTTTCATTCCGACACGGCACGCGGTGCAGGAGGACGTCAGGATGCCACCGTTTACAAGCACAACGATGATCACACTCCTCCTGGGGGCGTGTACCAGCCTCGTTCCCGTCACATCGATCGCGACACCGTCCGGACACGCTCAGATGATCCCACTGACGACCTCTCCGTTATGAAGCGTCAGCTTGAGAACAGTGCGAAGATGCTGGATCGCATGACTGAGGAGAATGCTTCCAGGACACGCGAGGATGACGAATTGGAGCGCGAGATGTCTGATCTTCGCTACAGGATTAAGCGCTTGCAGGACGACCTCGATTACGCATCCCGAGGGCCAAGATCATACGCAAAGGATGACGAAAGGCGGAAACTAGAACGAGAACTTATGCATCTGATGCTCGAAAAGTTGCCGGATTTGGAAAAGAGGATCGAAGAAAACCAAGCCAGGAAAGACAAGGAGAAACGGGAGCAGATGAGGGACCGTGACAGGCGGAACGACCGGTTCGGAAGGTTTTCTGACCGTGATGACGAGTATTCAAGAAGCCACGATGACGGAGATCGTTATCGAAGTTCTTACGGCAGGGATCGTAGCAAGGAGAGAGAACGCCCTCGGGATGACCATGATCGGAGAGACTACGACAGGAGAGACCGAGACCGAGACTTTGATAGAAGTCGAGACGACGACAGGGACAGAGACTACCGCCGACCTCCACCGCAGGAAACCCGCACTCCGCCACCACCACCTCCAAATCCACCGTCGAATTCTATTAACCAACTCCCTCCGGCCCCTCCTCCTCCCAGCTCCACTCCCGCGAACATGGCTAAAATGACGAAGGAGGAGAGGCAGGCATTCATCAAAGCGGAGGCTCAACGACAAATCCAGGAGCGGATGAAAGCACTTGGAGTCACCAGTTCACCATCAACTCCGTCCATCGACAACAGTGTCGCCGACCGCCTTGCCCAGGAAAAGAAAGAAGCAGAGGAGAAGGCGAAGGTCGCCGAGAGAGCTGAAGAGGAGCGTGCTCGTGCGCGGCAAGAGAGGCTTGCAAACGAGAAGGCGATCAAGGAAGGGAAGAATTTCGAGCCACCGCCACCAGCTCCGGCTCCAGCTCCTCCAACTCCTATCGCTTCCCCTCCCGTGAAACCTCCAGCACCCCCTCCTCCCAAAACGCGCGCGCGGCCACCTCCGCCTCCCACTAAACTGTCTCGTCCCACCGCGCCACCAGCACCCATACCGCCCGCGCCGGTCATCTCGGAGCCCCCTCCCCCCCCACGACCGGACCCCGAGGAAGAGAGGATCAAACGTCTCGAACAGGAATCCCAGAAGAGGAGAGAGGCGATGCAAGCTAGGCTCCGAGCTTTGGAGGAGGAAGAGGAAGCCGCCAGGAAGGCCGAAGCCGAGATCGAGAAACGTCGACAGGCTTTGTCCAGCAGGACACCGATCGAATCCCCTTCGACACCTGTACCTCCACTTCCACCAGCCCAGCTCACACGACCTGTAGTACAAATACCTGCTCCACCTGTTCCGGTTTCTCCTCCTACTCCAGAGCCTCCGAAGAGTGTCCCAGCTGAAAAGCCGAGCTTCAATCCTTTCAGTCGCATTAAGAAAGAGGAACCCTCCGCATCAGTTGTTCCTTCTCCGCTCGTAACCACTGGTGGTGGCAGTACGAATCCCTTTTTCAGAAGTCAGACGGCCCCTCCGCCTGTTGCACCTGTGCCTCCCCCCAGCACCTCTCCGGCCCCCAGACCATATTATAATACGGTTGACGATGACACCGATGAGGATTGGGGAGAGGTCGTTGAGAAGGATGAAGATGATAGCAGTGGTGATGAGTTCACGAGCTCTCTGGCTAAGAGAACAGACCTTGCCGAGAAATTCTTTGGAAACATATTACCTTCAGTGCGACCACAGTCGGCAGGACCACCAACCATTGAATCTCCCCGTACTCCCGTACCTGCTCTCACTACTTCGGATGTTATTCCGCCTCCTCCGCCTCCCGCCCCAGCACCACCCACCTCCGCCCGGGCTGACAGCATTCCCCCACCACCCGGACCTCCCCCTCCCCCGCCACCCGGTCCGCCACCCCCGCCACAGACCTTAGCTCAACTTCCTCAACCGACAGAGGTTCGGGGTGCGCTTTTGAATGCTATTCAGGGTGGGGCAAGGTTGAGGAAAGCCATCACAAATGATCGTAGCGGTAGTGCAGTTTCCGGTAAGGTCATCGGGGATGCCGCTCCACCAGTTCACATCAATGCTGCCTTCAATCCACCTTCCCCACCTCCGGCACCCACGCCAGCTTTAGACCATCGAACTGAGCACTCTTTCTCGGACTCCTTCAATTATCCAAGTATGTTGTCTGAAGATACGAAGAGCAGTCATAGATTGTCTGTTGACTGGTACGCAGGTCTGGCTGCAGATCATGGCGCGAGTCGCACCCCCACTTTATCGTCGATGAGGGAAGAAGAGGAGGATGCTCCGGCTAATGCCACCCCACAGCCTGTATTCAACGTCCAAGATGCTGACGGACATGGGTCTGCGGACCTCATGGATGATGTTGACCGCTCAGTTGGTAAGTGTGTCCAAATCATGTAGGGAAACAAATATTCACGCCTCTCAAAGAGCATCGTGTCCGTACCCTTTTCCCATACGACGGCCAACGCCCCGAAGATCTTTGTAGGTGCCGCCCACCCTAACTGAGGGATTTGTTCCTGATTCAATGACGTGGTAGCTTTCCCTGAAAACGTGATTCTCACGGCACATCCCTCCAGCAGTGGCGGAGATTGGTGGTACGGAACTTCCGTCCGCGACAAGAAATCTGGTTTCTTCCCTCAGACCTACGTTGAATGTGTCCAGACTGGTACGAATCTTCAGAAGCTCGATCTTTGTTGTCTTATGACCTTTGCCGCAGTCAAAGCTGCAGCGTTATATCCATACACTGGCAGCAATTCGGATGAGCTTCCGTTCGCCGAGGGAGATACGCTCACTGTAATCGATCGTACAGATGCAGACTGGTGGAAGGTTGAGCAGGACGGTTTAGTTTTCATCGTTCCCGCCGGCTATGTGGAATTGGTTGAGGGTCAGTGATCTTCCCCGTTCCCTGAGCTTCTCCTGTTTACCTCCGGCGTAACGGCAAACAGGCTAAAATTCTTCTTTCTTATTTTCTCGTGTATGCTTCAAATAAATGATGCACCCGTTCAGATCCAAGTCGTGATGGCCTTTCGGTGCCGAAGTCCCCAGAGCTACCGCAGGATGCCACACCAGGGTTTATCCCTGTCGTGCCGGGACTGGGACCGAACCCCCTACAGGAGGCTGCAGAAGACAGCAATGATTCCGAAGACTCTGATTCGGAGTATTTGTCGTTCGACGACTCGGATGAGAAAGATCAAGAGCCAGGGGAGCAACGTCGTATTGAGAGGGATGCCAGATCCTCTGAGCGTCAGCGAGTTTTAGAAGCAGCCGGCCTCATCGTCAGAAAGGATGGGCGTCGACCCCCTCCTAAGATCCCCCGTAAACACCGGCCTCCTCCTGCTGTTCCTGGTCAGCCGACCACCATCACTGAACCTGCGAATAACAAAGATAAAGAACTTCCTTCAGTGCCAACGCCCCAAGATGATGCAGAGAGTTTTATGTATGTGGACGACGCATACGAAAGGTACGAGGCGTTCAAACAGAACCAACTCAACCGCCTTTCCATTGCGTCCTCGTTTGAAATCACCCCTTCCCCGACTGTGACCTCCCCGACGTTATCTGTAGCAGCTTCGATGTTCAAGACGGACTCAAATGAGGGAAGATTCTCTGATAAATTATGGGACTTCTTGGGACGAAGTAAAACACCAGAGGAGCGTCGCACCACCTTGACTATCTCCGGTCCGATCCTCACCCGAGAGCCTTCCCCTGTGGCGTGTGAGAATTCAGCGGTGTTTGGTGCGGTAAGTCACAATCGGGGTCTTTCATCCACGCGTCTACTCATCCCTCGAAGTCTTGGGCAAGCTTAGTGGATAATTCAGCGCTGGATGGAATTCCTCCACAGGAACGAAAACGTCAAGAGGTCCGTCGACGATCTTTCCCTGAAACCTACGACATGTCTAACCTCAGCAGGCCATCTTCGAGTTGATCCTTACGGAGAACTCTTATGTCCGGGATCTGCAGCTCGTAGTCGAGGTTTGTTTTGGCTTTCATCTAAGTCCCGCTGTCGCTAAAAGAACATCAGACATTCTATTCAAAAACCATGCCTTTGCTGGACGAAAAGGCAATCAAGGTCGTGTTCGCCAATATCGAGGACATTCTCTTGACAAACACTGTGAGGTGGTGTTACAATTGAAGATGATCTATTATGAACTATCCTCTTCAGGCGCTCTTGAGTGCTCTCGAAGAACGACAGAGGGAATGCCGCCTCTACATGGATACCGTCGGAGACATTCTACGCCAACATTTGCCCAACATGGGCATTTATTTGGTACCATTCCCATTTTTCCGTACTGTTCCCATTTTTATACAGTGGTCAGGAATACTGTGCCAACGAAGGAACCGCTATCAAGCTCCTGCAGACTTTGCGGATGCAGAACCCAGAGCTTAATGCTCACCTCAATGTACTTCTTTTTCTTCCTAGCCCAGATTTGCGACTGATATCTTTACAGCGCCTTCGAGAAGATCCTGCCGTCCGAAATCTCGATCTTTCAAGTTACCTCCTTGTTCCAAGTAGTTCTCCCTGGCGCTGTCGCCCTACGCTCGCTGAATCCTCCCTACAGTGCAAAGGATCACCCGATACCCACTATTAATCAAACAGGCTAGGACGCTGCCTCGTGGCAGGTCGTCGTGTTACTAACGCCATTACTAGATTCTGAATTACACAGAGGCAAGCCAAGACCGGCAAGATATCGAACTTTCATTAGGTGTCGCCGAGACATTGCTTGCCCATATCAACGAAAGCATTCGAGAGCAAGAGGGTCGTGAGCGGTTGAAGACAATCTCGCAAGATTTATGGGTTGGACAAGGGTACGGATTCCTCACCCGCCTAGTTCCGATCGATCTGACGAGCTTGCAGCCGACTAGACCTTACCGCACCTACTCGAAACATGGGGCCGAGGAAGCTTTTGAAGGAGGGAATAGTTATGAAGGCGAAGAGTGGAAAACGCCTCCGTGCTTTTCTTTGCAGCGACGTTCTGGTCCTCACAAATGAGGACGCGAAGGCACTATACAGGATGGTGCGTTCGCGCCCTGGAGGGGCACACTGGAAACTGACCTCCCCGCAACTCCCTAGCCAATCCCACTTCCGGAACTGACCGTGAAAGATTCAGGACTCGCGCGGGGTGAGTGCCCCTGCGCAACTTTTGAATGGTGTACCGTGTCTGATCCTGCTTGTCAGACGATCAACTCTTCCACATAGTCCTTGCATACCCACGCGGGGGCGAAACAGTCAGCTTGAAAGCGGCTTCCGTGCGGGATTGCCAATTATGGGTGCAGGCCATTGAATCCGCCCGCCGTAGGTGCAGGGCAGCTGACGAATGGGCGGCGGCGCGAGGATTACAGAGACGATGAGTGGGTGTGCGCAGGCGTGCATTTCCTTGCCAACATTTATGTAGCGATTATCAGTAATGGGTGCTCTATAATATTATTTGCGAATCAGAACGCGACTCCAGCGGGCAGTGGGGTCGGTTATCCCAATGATCGGCTTTTCTCGTAGTCCTGTAAGTTACAATATAATCATACCTGTAATAAACCAAGGATAGGCCTAGAAGGGTATACAACCAATAGACCGCCAGAAATCTAACCACCTCTGTACGTCATCAGGACCGACGTCCCTCAGCTTTTCCGGATCTAAGACTGTGGTCTCTGACAATGCAGTGCTTATGTCATACCGAGAAATACCTCCGGCGTCACGATAGTCATCCACCCTCGCAGCCTTGTAGAATCCAAGCAAACGCAGAGCCGCGTTTTCGTTCTTGAGCGTGGACGGCTTTGATTTCTCGAGCCGACCGAGCCATTCTGCCCACGGTACCAATGGAACATCGACCTTCTGCGCAATGTATCCCATTACCAGATTCCACGGGGTGGAACGCGGGTGTGAGACATGCAAGTATTCCTTCGTGGAGGACCGTAGATCTACAATCGCAGCAGCAGCGGTTTCTGCCGCAAGCAAGTGGATTCCCTACGAGCAGGCGTGATTAGTTCTGGTCGTGAATATGCCCAGTAGGGTCCTCACTTGATCTAACGATGGGAGACAATCTGTGAGTGTCACCGATTGGACAATGGACGGTATCCACTCTGTTGACTTCCAGTAGCCATTCACACACCCCGAAACCTGTCCGATACGAACGATTACTGGTTGTAAGCGAGTTTCTGCTCTTGAGATTGCGAGAATTTCCTCGCAGATCCATTTAGATTCACCATAGCCGGTACCGAGCGCCATTTCGACGTCTGCTGCCACCTCTGGCACCGGCT
>Ga0307514_10001604_pt1 | contig 26600 bp, 30 predicted proteins | sample 16_EM_MG_FD_203088 | JGI IMG/M metagenome (GOLD analysis project Ga0307514, IMG submission 203088) | Populus trichocarpa ectomycorrhiza microbial communities from riparian zone in the Pacific Northwest, United States - 16_EM | ecosystem: Host-associated > Plants > Roots > Unclassified | place... | reverse complement strand
CCGGACGTCGATTGGCAAAGCGGTCGACTTTTGGCTCTGCGAACCCCAGGGGGAGCGGAAGTGGTGGCAGTGGACCGGGTAGACCATCAGGAATGCCCCGGGAATGTACCAGGATCTACGGCTAGGGAGGAGGCGTGTTCCGAAGGAGGCGGCGGTATCCCAGTTATTCAAATACTCGGAGTAACTGCCTTTGACGATCTACTGGCCAGTGAGCAGGTCGTCGGGACATTCTTCCTAAGGGTGGGAGATTGTACCGGGCTGCTGGGAGCAACCGTGGAAGGCATCACTGATGGTGAGTGAGATAGGCCCCAGGCGCTGGACGGGCGAGCAGGGAGCAGTGGCGGTAGTTGCGGCAGAAGAGTGAACCAACAATGTGGACCTTGAATGACTGCTACCGGCATGCCGAGACGCGAAGGGAGTACTGGACAGCGGGGCTTGGCCCTATTGTGGCGAACCGTTTTAAATCCGGGCTCCTGGATATTTCTTCATACCGCTCCATACCTATTATGAATTGAGAACTAACGTGTGCAGATGGAGCCGGCACAACGACAAAGATGGTGCCTACAGATGATGGAGGACATATCCCGGCCACTTACGGAGAATTTGTGGAGGTTTTCAGCAAAGATAAGGCGGAGACACTCCCGCTGCATTGGTCAACCAACCATGCAATTAACTTGGAGCCCGGCTATAACTTGCCATATGGGCGGATTTATAATCTATCGGAGTTCGAGTTGAGGACGTTAAAGGCTTACATCGAGGCAAACCTAGCCAACGGGTTTATTCAGCGATCATCATCACCGGTGGCAGCGCCAATCCTCTTTGCAAAAAGGAAGGATGGAGGGTTAAGGCTTTGTGCGGATTACCGTGCGCTCAATCTGGCGACGGTGAAGAATCGGTATCCCCTTCCATTAATCTCAGAGATGCTTGACTGTTTATGTGAGGCCAGGATATTCACGAAACTGGACCTCCGCGGTGCCTATTACCTCATCCGGATCAAGGAAGGCGACGAATACAAGACGGCTTTTCGAACGCGTTACGGCCAATTCGAATACCGGGTCATGTCATTCGGTCTAACAAATGCACCGGCTACGTTCCAGTCTCACATCGATGACTGCCTACGGCCATACATTGACGACTTCGCGGTATGCTACCTGGACGACATACTCATCTATTCAACAAACGAGAAGGAGCACGAGGAGCATGTGCGCCAAGTGCTGCAGCGACTTAAGGAATTCGGCCTCTATTGCGAAGCCGAGAAGTGTCAATTCGGAGTTTTGGAAGTCGGCTTCCTGGGGTTTGTCATCACTCCCGATGGAGTCGGCATGGAATCGGACTGGATCTCCACAATCGAGGACTGGCCGACACCGAAGTCAGTGAGAGATGTTCAGGTGCTTCTCGAATTCACGAACATCTACCGAAGATTCATCCAGAAATATGCCAACGTGACCCTTCCACTGACGGAATTACTAAAGAAGACAGAGGCAAGCCCGAGAGGCAAAAAAGGGGCACATACAGTCAAATGGGAATGGACGCGGCAAGCCGAATTGGCGTTCCAGAAACTGAAAAGGACCTTCACCGAGGCACCGATCCTCCAGCATTTCGATCCGGCCAAGCTGATCATTCTCCAAACGGACGCGAGTGGATTCACGATTGCGGCCATTCTCAATCAGTACGATGTTTTCGGGGTTCTCAGGCCAGTCAATTTCTACTCCCGGAAGTGCTCTCCAGCCGAACAGAATTACGACACTTATGATCGGGAGCTATTGGCCATTGTGGAAACACTAAAACAATGGCGACATTACCTCGAGGGCGCCAATTACGAGGTCTTAATTCGGTGCGATCACAAGAATCTCGAATACTTCCAGTCATCCAAAGTACTCTCCAGAAGACAAGCCAGGTGGTCGGAAATTCTTTCGGCTTGCGACTTTGTCATCGAGCACTTGGAAGGGAGCAAGAACCCGGCCAATGGCCCATCCAGACGGCCCGACTACGAGATCGGCTACGAAAGGCCGGTGGTACGACTATTGGCAACCGTCTCAGTGGAACCATACGACGATCTCATGCCAGCAATTATCGCGGCCCAGGCTTCCGACTCTTTGGCTGTCGACGTCTCGGCGAAGCTTGTTGACCGACCAATGATAGACGGCACAGATACTGCCAAAGAGGAGAGCCAATGGAAAGTCGTCATGGGAGTCTTGACTTACGAGGGGAGGATATACGTTCCAGCGACCGATTCTCTACGCGGAAAAGTGATAAGTCTATTCCATGACAACCCTGAGTCCGGTCATTTTGAAGCTCTTAAGACTACTGAACTGGTATCTAGGGATTTCTACTGGCCAGCAATGGACTCGCGTGTACGTAAGTATGTCAGCGGCTGCGAAGTATGCCACCGAATCAAAGCTCCTCGGCACGCCAGACACGGGATCACCATGCCCTTGGAGGCACTATCACGGCCATGGGAAGGCGTCATGATGGACTTCGTCACCGACATGCCAGAGTCAACGGCATCGGGCTACACTGGGATTTTCGTTATCGTGGACCGACTGACAAAGATGGCAATCTACTTACCGTGCCGGAAGGATATCAACTCGCCGGAATTAGCCTGGCTCTTTTTTGAACACATCATCTGCAAGCGCGGCGTCCCGGACAACATAGTCACAGATCGCAGCACCCAGTTAACAAGCCGATTCTGGACCCGGGTATGTTCTCACTTGAGTACTGACCATCGGCTCTCGACGGCCTTCCATCCACAGACGGATGGGCAGACGGAGCGTCAAAACCAGACGATGGAGCAGTATCTCCGGGCTTTCTGCAACTACGAGCAGGACAATTGGGTCGAACTCTTGCCGCTAGCCGAATTCGCTTACAATAACGCGATACACGCGTTTACGAGGATGACTCCATTCTGGGCGAATTACCACTACCATCCGGTGATGCAGTTTAAGGCCCCGAAGCAACCATCTAGCCTGAATTCGGAAATCCAAGCAGATACGTTCGCAGCTAGCTTGGAGGAGACTCACCAAACCCTCCGTAAGAACTTGCAGGAGGCTCAAGCCAATCAGACGAAATACGCCGGCGGCAAAGAGGTTGTTTTCGAGATTGGAGATAAGACCTTCCATATACGATCCAGAAGCACAACATTTTCCACGTCTCGTTGCTCGACCGCTATACACCTCCTACCGCCGGCCAGCCGCCATCTGAACCGCAGCCAATGGTCGTCGACGACTCTGACGAATGGGAAGTCGACCGAATCCTCGACTCTAAGCGACGCTACCGGAAGCTCCATTATCTGGTACAATGGGCGGGTTACAGTTACGTACGGACTAGCTGGGAACCTGCGGAGAATCTCCGGAACGAGCAGGAATTGGTTGATGAGTTCCACCGAGAGCATCCGAGGAAGCCTTGACGATGATTGGACTGGAGGAATGGGATTGGACGTTTTACGGGGGTTTTACTTTGCTTACTCTCTTATGGATCTCGGCCCAGTACAAATGGCGTCGGCACGGGTTTTTACCACCTCCGGAGACAAGTCAAGTGGAGGTGGAGTTTCCCCGTCCACCGAATCCGCCGTGAGGCTGCTCACAGGGCACTGATCGGTTGTGGGACTTACTAAAGTCGTACGGAGGCGTACGCATCTGGGTTTTGTTTTCTTATGGATTGTTGTTATATAGACGTATGTGGCAGCCCAGGGGGTCTGCTCGTAAAGGGGGGGATGATGTAATGGCAGTCAGTATCAGGTTCTCGGCAATGGCACGAGACGTGTCCAGGGCTGGGTAACCGCAACCTTATATAGACGACTCGCGATCTCTCTGAGATCGCTAGCAATAATTTTACCTATCAACTACTCTATTATATTACCACATCCACGTGTGCAACCGTATCTTCTCATATACTCTCATACGCGGCCATATACGGATATACGGCCTTACACCATCAAGTCATAATGTACAGTTAGCATGACTATTCCCAATGAAGTGACGGTCAAAACTCTGATTTTGCTTTGTTCAAATTGATTAAACCTATCAACCTTGACATAAAAGACACAGCTTGCCTCCATGTGGTCCATATCTTGCAACATCCAACATCTCCCCCAACAACAAGGTCAACACAAGATACGATGGTCAATGCTCTGAAAAAGAACCTTTCGTGACTTCTGGTGGGCAAATCCGGCAAATCGACAAAGCAATCCACACGATGACGTCATCAAGCAAATAAAGGCAAGAGTGGCTTGGATGCAGAAAGAGTTGGAGCATTGGGAGCATTGCCCAGCTTATGATCTAAAAAGAAGCTTTCAGTGGAGACAAGACGGGAAATGCACTTTTTAAGCAACAAAGGGAAAGAGAAATAGATCGAAGATTATGTGGATAGAGAGACCACAGTGGCAAGAAAGCGAGTTCAAGACGCAGAGACACCGATTATGGAAGCGCAGGAACATATGAGCAATGCTGAAAACGCATGATCGACAACCACAAAGTCTGAAACAACATTTGAGGAGATGTTGAAGGCTATCGGAGACAGTCTGAGCGATCTTGCAAGTTCCGAAAATGGGGAGGATGGGGAAGACGAGGATGATGATGAAGAAGATACAGAGCTTGGCAAGCTGAGCGAAGATGACGAACCTGGCTGGGTGATGGGCACAATCTCCAAAACAGTACAGCACGGCATGGAGAGCTTTCAGCAGAAGCAGATGAGGCTTGACGAACTCACTCAACTGGGATGGCGGGATGCAGCTGACTACTTGCGTGAGAGAGATATGAAGTATGGGATGACTGAATTGAAGGTTCCGGCAGTTCTGAAGCCCCAAACAGAGACCACTGCAGCCACAGCAATACTGACAACATTTGGAGACCTTCTGCAGGCTCTGGATATTGTCCCTGGACAATAACAAATGCCGCGAGTGACGTCTCGACCGGGAAGTAGTCAAATGAGGCTGGGTTCAGATAAACCTCAGGCAGACAATCACATAGTACCTCTCATGCCCGATGTGGTGCCCAATTCATTACAGATGGTGATTGCAAAGTCAGTTTAACTTGTAAGCTTTTACCCCTGCATATAGTATCTAGAGCAAATTACCATATAGAAATCGGATTTGGACAAAGTCATGGTGATGGCTTCTGCGTCACCGGAGAAGTAGAGAGCCAAATAGGTATTTTTGATGATGTAACTCAAGTAAAAGCAATTTGTGTACCTACTTTGTTACGTGTCAGCTTTTTCTGGATTTCAGTGACCAAATTGTGAGACAGGAGTATTCGTTAGTGTGTGTACAAGGGTTGTATGAGCCATGCGAATGTTCTAGACTCCAAATCATGTTGATTAACAAACAATGAACTGTACATGGTGTTGCCTGTTACAGTTAAATGTTAAAGCAAAACCTAAATTTGAGACGAAATTTGCTAACAAAGTTCAAGTTAGTAATGTCATACGGCTCATAGAAGAAGCGGTCAAAGCATATCCAAAACCTGGATAAATGACCGCCGTCAGGCTCCATGAATCCATGCCGCCAACTACTTAACTTTCCGCTTAGACCTCCTGCACATGGTCGAGAAATTGAAAATTGCTTATGGTACGTCATGGAAATCGAGGAGAATGAGCTGGATAAGGAATCGTGAGGACGTCGGGCTATAAATATCCAAAAATAGTGCATGGATTTTTATGCCGTAAATTGCCGGCCGAATGAGCTGAAATCTAATGGACCTACGTCATTCATCATGCAAACGACATGTATAGTGGTGGCTCAGAAACTGAGATGTCTCGAAGATCTTGGATTCAAATGATAATACATAGAAATGGTATACTGGCTGCCAATAAAGACTGTATGCATTTTTTGTACAATTGTTGAGCACCCAATGACTGTTAGTATGTCTCTAAGGTGAGGTCAAAGGTGAGCATCAACAGAGCATTAAAGATTGATAGTTTTACCCATTCAGCAATCACACGGCTGCATAGTCGCATCCATCCAAAGAGGAAGTATTAGCTGTTTTAATAGGTAAAATGGCAAGCGACACACTCCTTGCCCCATCATAAAAATGAGAGTCAACGGAGCATCAACGATTTCTGGTCTTGCATCCGGGACAATCACTGGGCTGTGTAACGGCATTTAGCCATAATCATAATATTGGCGGCCTTTATGGGCAAAATTGCTAGAGACGATATTGCTACTACCTCCTAAACATGAGCATCAAGAAAGCTTCAACAATGTTTGGTTTTGCATCTTGGATAATCTAAGGGCTATGGAACGACCTTAACTGATAATCATTCTATCAGCCGCCTTTGTGAGCAAAAATGCTTTGAAAGATATCGCTACTACCTCCTCAAAATGAGCGTCAACGGAGCGTCAACGATTTTTGGCATTGCATCATGGAAAATCCAGAGGGTTTTGCTGCAACATTAACACATGATCAAACTATCAGTCGCCTTTCTAGTCCAAAATGATTGCGACAACATTGCTACTATGGTTTAAAAATGAGTGTCAATGGAGTGTCAACGACTTTTGGCCTTACATCATGGAAAATACAAGGGCTGTGCGGTGACATCAAGCCATAATCAAGCTATCAGCCGCCTTTCTAGGCGAAAATGTTTGCGACAACATCGGTACTATATCCTAAAAATGAGCGACACCGGAGCATCAACGACTTCTGGCTTTGCATCTTGGAAAATGCAAGGGCTGTGCGGCAACATTAACCCATAATCGAACTATCGGCCGCCTTTCTAGGCAAAAATGCTTTCGATGACATCGTCACTATGCCCTGAAAATGAGCATCAACTGAGTGTCAACGATTTTAGGCCTTGAATCTTGGAAAATCATCGGGCTATACAACTACATTGATCTATAATCGAACTATCGGCTGCCTTTCTTGGCAAAAATGCTTATGACAAGATCGTTACCATGTCCCAAAATGAGTGTCAACGGAGCATCATTCGAGCGTCAATGAAGTGTCAATGGAGTGTCAATGGAGCGTCAATGGAGTGTCAATGGAGTGTCAATGGAGTGTCAATGGAGTGTCAATGGAGTGTCAATGGAGTGTCAATGGAGTGTCAATGGAGTGTCAATGGAGTGTCAATGGAGTGTCAATGGAGCGTCAATGGAGTGTCAATGGAGTGTCAATGGAGCGTCAATGGAGCGTCAATGGAGTGTCAATGGAGCGTCAATGGAGCGTCAATGGAGTGTCAATGGAGTGTCAATGGAGCGTCAATGGAGCGTCAACGATTTTTGGTCTTGCATCTTGGATAATCTAATGGCAATGGAACGCAGATAACCTACAATGAATCTATTGGCAGCCTTTATTGGCAAAAATGCAAGGGACGATATCATGTCCGCCTCGTACAAGTGAGCACCCACAGAGAGTCAACAGTTTTTGTGGAGGCTCAGAATGCTACACAGCAATGAACTGCATTGTGCTGTTTCTAAATCGAGTTTTATGCAGTCAGTCTTTGCAATCTGTCCAAGTATACAACTTCACAAATATGCATGCAATGTCTTACAGATCTGATTGTTTTGCTTGTAGCTGTAGAGTGAATATTTAAGAACCTGCAGTCTGCTTTACTGTATCGTTACTTTCGGCAGTCTCTCGAGTCAGATTACCCAGCTTTCTAATTCATACTGCCATGTCAGATGTACAATCTTTGAACACCTCAATGCTTGAGGTTATGATCTCTTCTACAAATGAACGTGTCTTTATTCGCGATTTGAGCGACCTTACTTTGCAAATCATCTTCGATGCTTGGTGGGCTTCAATAAATGTAGGCTCGCAGCGGCCTATCGCTTGGAATAATTCTAGACATGCGCCTTCATGGCGATTCTATTTACACTGCGGAATTGAGGAGACCGGCAGCCCTGGCATCATATGTATCATTTGTCCTCAAGTTCTTCGCCATTCATCAGAACATGGAACCAGCTCAATGGGAACACACTTACTGGCAAAAGCTCACATCGCAAAGTTGAACGAATTAACAGAGTCAGAGGTTACTGAATTGACTTGTTCGACGGTCGATGAAACAGCTTTGGCCATCCTGAAGAGGCAAGGAAGTCGAGGAATCACAATAGTAAGTTCGAAGAGGAAAATCATATTTGACATCCAGGTTGATCCATATTGATCGAAATGACAGACAAAACGTTCCAAACTTGCAGCTAAGGACTTTGAAACTTCTGAATTTCACCAACACACGTGGAATTACTACGTCATGTTAGGATTTGTTTCGGCTCATATTCCATGGAATGCTATATCAAATCTGGAGCTACGATGGTCATATAAGGCATTACGCGATGACCTAGTGCTGCCGTCCGCTACGACCCTTAGCAACATTTGCCAGAGGGAATATGCACTGACTGTGGATGCAATTAAGAAGCATTTGCCGTCACAAAATAAAGATAGTTTACCTTTGGACGGATGGACATCAAGGAATAAACTAACCATAAAGTCAGTCAATGCTTACTATATGGATCGAAATTGGGCATTGCGTGAAGTTCAACTCACTTTCGATGAGATTGCTCGCCTGTTCTTTTCCTGTTTTGAAAGCTAATTAAGGATGATAGGTCAAGGGCCAACATACTGGACCAAGGCTAGCTGTACATTTGAAGGACGTGTTTGATCGTTTTGAGCTTACTGACGGCCGTTTGCTTCGTATTACGACTGATAATGCTTCCTCAAATTACTCGATGACACGCAAGCTGCAATCAACTCATGAGGCCTCTGGAATCGAGTGGCCTGCATTGAGGAACCACATACTGTGCATGGTGCATGTCATACAGCTGGCTTTAGGTGCATTCATGAGCAGTCTTGGTATAAAAGGCCGCACCAAGTCTTGGGAAGCCCATGAGCGCAATCAGCAATTTGGAGAGAATGAAAGCATAGACATTGGGAAGAGTCAAAAACTTCGAAAAGAGGGCAACGCTAGAATCAATAAGGTATCGGCAATGAGACCAGGTTTAGTAAAGATAATTGAGAAAGTACGTATTTTATGATATTTTGAAAGTCCTGAAATTGACCTTCATATAGCAGAGAATGTTTGCTGTATTGATTACGCTGACACCTGGTCATCCAAACGAGTTCATTGACTGTCAAAAAGCGACAGTCCGCATTGTGGTACTTCCAATTCTGGATGTGAAGACACATTGGAACTCTACACTGGAGTTGCTCGAGCGTGTCTACCGATTATGGGAATTCAAACGCGAGTGGCTTCAAAAACCAAAATACAGTGATTTCCGGCCACTCTTCAAAACACAAGATGAATGGACCATTGTGATGTATGTCATGGAAGTATTGAGGCCATTGCGATATTGGACCCTGTGGATGTCGAAGAGGCATACAGTCACATTGCATCACATTATCACAGTGTACAATAACATGTTCGATCATATGGATGGCGTGATGCGAGCGTTGGCCAAAAAGAAAACTCAATGGAAGGAAGACTTGTTCTTCGCCGTGAAGTTAGCTCGATAGAAGCTGTCCAAATATTACGCTGATGTGACTCCAATGACTGGTATACTTTTCATTTCTGCACATATCCTCGATCCTTTCTGGAATTTGCGATCATTTAGAAAGTTGGACAAGGGAATGGATATGATTCCTGAGAACGAGACATTCTATACTACCCAATACCAAGAGGCCTTTCTGAAGTATATGGAGAATGAATACTGTGCCAAACATCGACATGTGCTGGTCAATAAACTCTAAATCTAACCGAGCAGCAATCTCATCCCCTCTACAACGGCTTCAGGATCCTGTCAATCATCCTTTGATCCATATGATTTGTCCAGCGATGATGACGAATACTTAACGCCTAACAATGTGGCTGAGATGACACCCGGACGAAGCGATCGCGTAGCACGCTTATTAACCGCTGCCAGGCTCTATCTGAATTTGCCGCCTGAAGCACCAAAGAACTGGGGGCAAATTAATCCAAATCTCAATGATTACCACTCCGACCCAATGGAGATTAGCAGTACAATTTGGATACTGGACAAAACCGACTGGTGGCATCAACAGGAGGAAACGCACTCAAAGTACACCGATCTCTCCAATGTAGCGCGCGACACATTTTCTATCATACCACATGGTGTCGGAGTAGAGGCCAGTTTTTCCCTTGGCCGAGATGTTATCGACTGAAGGCAGTTAAAAACCACAGGCGAGACCCTTCACTAAAAAGTTGTTGTAAGGCAGTTTGCTCGAGCCAATAACGGGATGTTGGCAGGCGCTGACCCAGAATTGGATACAACGAACACAGAAAACAACTCAGCAATGAAGAAAGAGGCGGAGGAATGGAAATTGCCAAGAATGGGCAAGGTTCATGACATTTTGGAGATGTGGCAGGGCAGCCAAAACCTCCATGGTACCGAGAAGAAAAGTTGCACTCAAAACAAGCAGATGACTGCCGTGGGATACATTTTGGACACAGAAGAGATTGTCAAAGCATTCTGGTCACTCTTTCAACATGATGGTGCAGCTGCATTCAAATTGTCAGAAAGATCTCCTTTGCCACCACCTTTGTCTGCAAAGGACCTCCCAGGAGGACGAACTCAAATATTAAATGTCTGCCAAATCCGAAGAATCAACCGTCATCCAGTTGAAAATGATGAGGATAGTGCACCTGAAAGCATTTCGGACACTGAAGATTGGCTTAACTGGAATGGGGACTTAGATAATCCAAATGACAGCGAAGACGATTGCGCGGTGGACGTTGAATCTAATATAGAGCAAGACAATAGCATTGAGGATCCGGAATGCCCAGAGCAGCAGGATGTGAGCGAAGTACCAAATGTTCCCGATTTGATTCGGCCTACACTGAAGTCAAAGAGACAGGCTGAAAAGGTGTTGGTGAAGGTCAATGCAATTGAAACCAGGAGGAATTAGGGAGAGAAGAATAAGTAGGACAGAATGTGTCAATGTTTCACCAGCTTCTATATGTATCTTGACCAAGAGTTTTAGTTAGAGATATATTATGGGCAAATGGTGAGCAGTAGCTTGTGAATATCGGTTGACAAACAGATGTATAGCAGGCTCAATGAAGCTTTTGGCAAGATACATAAATTTTAGTCGTATGAGAGCAAACAGTGCAAGAATGGTACAGCACTCAGCTTTGCCACAGGGCCAAGTCTCAATCTGTCAGAAACACTACCGATAAGTTCAAATCATGATGAAAACTATTATCAATGGCAGCAGACGTTGAATGGACAATACATTAAAATGAGTGTCAACGGAGCATCAACGATGTGTGGTTTTTATAGTACGGTAATTAAACAGTGATTTGGTCGCTGTGATGCATAACCGATGTATTGGCAGCTTTTATAGGCAAAAGAGACAGCAACACGGACACCGCCCCCTTCTGAGAATGAGTGTCAACGGAGCGTCAACGATTTTTGGCTTCGCATTATGGATAATTTATGTTCTGATTGGTTGCAGACATCCTTTTATCAGATATTGGCAGCCTTTACTAAGAAAAACTGCAGCGACATGCTCTCTGCCGCATCTGGAGAATGAGGGTCAATGGAGTGTCAACAATTTTTGGCTTTGCATCTTGGGTAATTTATGTTCCGATTGGTTGCAGACATCCTTTTATCAGATATTGGCAACCTTTACTGGGAAATACTACAGCAATATGCTCCCTGCCGCATCCTGAGAATGAGCGTCAATGGAGCGTCAACGATTTTTAGCTTCGCATCTTGGGTAATTTATATTCCGATTGTTTGCAGATATCCGTTTATCAAATATTGGCAGCCTTTACTGGCAAAAACAACAGCGACATGCTCCCTGCCGCATCCTGAAAATGAGTGTCAATGGAGTGTCAACAGTTTTAGTTGTTGCATATTAGGTAATCAAGGCATCGCGTGGATCTTTGCATTCATAATGAAATTATTCACTGCCCCGATAGGCAAAAATACAATATATCAAAGGTAAAACACCGATTTCAAATTAATTGATATTGCAAGCTGCAAAGCATGCAAAAGCATATTATTGGTTGTTGAAAACGCAATTTTGATAAGATACTATTAACAAGCTCCAAAAACAAAAGCCTTATATGAATCGATAGATGGACCCGCTGGGCGACCCGCTGACAACCTGCCCAATTCAGACAGGTTGGGAGTTTACCATACAACCGTATCCGAGTTGATGATTCAGGTTTATTAACAACCCTGATCACCAATTTGGCAACTGTTCGGTTTGGACCCAGACACGGACCTGAGTTGATGGACCAGAACCGTTGCTAAAACTAGGTTGAAGACGTTCCTTAAAACCTCTTGATTGTGGATTTGTTATTCCTTCACGGCATTGGTTTTTCCATGTTCTTTGAAATGATATTTAGGAGGAACGGGAAGAAGGGCAACAAGGATCCTTGCAAAATTCGAAGGCTTTGATCTAATCGTCGAGTCGATGTTTCCGAGGCTCAAATATACTGGCCATTCCTTCTTGTCGCCCGAATAGTTTGTAAGATGTGTCTGGTCTGAACTGCCAAATAATGAGATAATCGTAGCTCCAAGCGGCCGCCATAGCTAATGAAGCGGTCAAAATCTCCCGCAGTGCTGCACAGCAGTCTCGGCTTCTCTCGAAGTCACCTGCAGATCTGCACAGAAGTCTCAGGAGCTCCACAATTTGACTATCCAATAAGTCAAATCTTGTAGCAACCTGAATGCATCTCCATAACTGCAGGTGCTTTCAGGAGCACCTGAGAATGCTCTTGAAGTGTCTGAGAGTACTTTGCTTAGATCCAGGGGGGCCTGGAAGCATCTAGAAGTACTTAGAAGCACTGGTGAGGTTGCCCGGAGTGTCTGGGAGGATTGCATGTTGCTTCCGGACCGATTTACATTTTGCTGATGGAATTTGGCCTGCTTCAGTATTTCTTCGTCAACGTCCAAGGGGTATAGGCCAGGCAAGTAATGTACTCGGCCATCCTCTCGTTCCTCCCAGAGGTTAGTGGCAATCCACATTTCGTTGCTGTGATGGTCGATTTGATATCGTCAGTTTATATCATGCATCCAGCTCTTGCCTAGCACAATATCAAAGCCCGTGATGTCATAGATCGTAAATTCAGCCTCATAGACATATGACGCGCCGAGTTGTAGTTTCAACTTGACTCTTTGGCGGTTCTCAATGCCAACCTCTGTATTGATATTGGCCGTCTCCGCAATCATCCATCCCATCTCCTTTGCATGCAGGGCGGCCCCTTGGCATTTTAGTTCATCAATGAACTTTAGCCACACACAGTTTTCTGACACACCATCATCCTTCACTACTATTGCCATTTTGCTGCTCCACCATCCTCCCTTCATTTGGTGTCTTATTTTCCCATTAAACCTTATTAGGTCGACCACTGAGTCATCTAGTTTACTAACTTTCAAGTAGTGGTAATGGGTGAAAAACTTGAATTGACTATCTGGCAACAATTTGCCACCCTTTTCGTTTGACGATACCTTACATGATGGTGTTTTTATGGGAGGTACAGCCGCAGCTACTGACCTCCTTTGCCTTTTCCTGCCTCTAAGTCCTAGTCTGAGAGACTCTCCAACTCGCTCTCCGCCTCACTGTCTGTCTCCTGCTTAGCCTCCGTTTCCTTGGCAAGCCGCCCACTTTCCTTTCTACCAGTTAGTCATCAGCAACAACCCTAGTTTCCGTCCGCAACACCCAGGTGTTCCGGTCGGCTCTGTCGGCTCTGACAGAACCTCGTACCCTCTGACGGAGAAATACACGCTTCCCGTCGCCCAGGCGATGGGCCACATTGCATACGTACCTCCTTTACTTTGTGCCCGGATACCCACCATCAGAACGACACGTGTGGTACACTCTTCGCAGGGGCTGCAGTTATGCTGTAGCCATTTACACAACGCCTGGCGATGTTTTTGCCTTTTTCCGGCCGAGTGCCACATTTTACCTCTCCGCTATAGCTATATATCGGATGCCGCACTCTCCCCATATATGTTTAGCTTTGAGATGTTGTCACTTATTACAATACAGTCTTCACTTCGGATACATCGCTTGCCATTGCATTTGCTTCGTCATTATCGTATTTTACAGGTCTGAAATATACTGTCCAATCTTTACACTCTGTAGTACTATGCCCTCAGGCCTCCACATTCTGCGTTGATCCATCGTCGGCTGGCAATGCTTCTTCCTCCTCAGTTGATCCATCGTCGGCTTGCGATGCTTCTTTTTCCTCATCTGCATCGTTGCCATTCTCGCCCTCATACCCATCGACATCACAGGTTCCCAGGTCAAACCTCTCCAGTTCAGTCGCGACCCGTCGTCACCGGCTGGCAGTGGGGATGGAATCGCGCTCGTCGCTGTCGTCACCTTCATCTTTGTAATCCCCGCAGTCCCCTGGCATCCCGAAATGCAGTTCGTCATCCGTGCAATTGTTGTCTATCGGCATATTTGGGTCTGTGCTTCTGATCTCAGGTTCCTCAAGCGCCACTGTGGTGGTCAAATAGTCAAGAAGAATAGCGTTGTCAACATGCGCTGCTTCCACACTGATCACCACGGCAGGCGTTGGGTTCTCCGCCTGTTGGATCTGACGTTTGACTGTAGCAACAGTGTTTGTATACACCCTCTGTTGGTAGCTCTCCGGTAGTATGTTCCAGGTATTCATCAAGAACATATACATGTCTGCAACGCCAGGTGAGGTTGACAACTTGTGACCCGTTACAGCATAGCAGGATGCGATTTCACCACCGTCATTCTTGTAGTTGAAGTAGTTCGAGCGATCAGGTCTGTCCACTTTCAACTTTGACTTGGAAGCTTTCGGATGAACACCTTTGTTCTTTTGCCACTCCAGGAGAGCATGGTGCAATGTGGTGCATGTAAACATGATCAGTGGCGAGGGTATATGACCGTCCTTGTCGTCAATCATGGAATTATAAAATCCATCAGCATACTTACCGCGGTTATTCGCGCGATGATAAAATTTGATGTAGATAAACCGCAGGATTGCTTCCACCAGGAAGTAAAGTGGACGCTAGCCATTCATTATCAGCTTTCGACTCTCTCTACATTGGATTTGGACCGCGTACACCACCTTCCACATGATCTGCTACCGGAAAAAGATACTTATTGTCTGCCAGAAGGCAATCAATGAATTCCAAACGCTCTGCAGCAGATTCACAGCAGTGGAGATCATAAAGCTCTGCAATGTTGTCCGTTGCAGATTGAATAAAACGGGATTTAACCTTATCGACTTGTGCGCGAACCTGGTACCGGTTTGAGCATGTAATATCCAACGTGGGCCGTTGATTCAGCATGCCTCTTTCAAGATCTCCTTTGAGCGTGCCTCGAATGGTATGGACCAAATGTTGTTTTGCTGCATAGCGGTGTTCCAGTACGTCTCTATTATCTGCGAGTGTGGAACTTCAGCTAATGCTTTCGCAACGCATCGTGTTGCATAACTTACCATCTCCAAGTCGCTTGCACTCATACACGGCTGTCTGTTCCACATGTAGAGCTCCAGCAGTCTGCCCACTGCAAATACAAGACGCGTCATGTCTGAGTGACCAAATTGATGGATGCTGCGACTGCTGGAGACCATTGATCGAGGTGTAGACACCGCCTGTGGTTGCCATTGCCACTGCCTCTGTCTCTGATTCTTTTCGGTAGCTCGCGTTCGCAGTGGATTTGTCATGATTGCACGGGCTCCTGGATTAGGGATGGGGGTAGGCAGGTTTTCAAGACTGCTGAGAGGAGTGGGAGTGCTAGCAATGCTGGATGCGGGGCTGGATACAACGCGACGCGATGAGTCTGTCTGTAAGGTTCCTCCGGGTGTTGGTATGCTACGACTGCTTGTACCTGGCGTGGCAGTTGGAGGATTTATTGACCGTCGTAGTGTAGTGGATGGGGTGAAAGTCGTGCGTTGAATGATATCTGCAATGCGAGAATTGTTCAGCAAAGATGAGGGGGTGGAGTTCTGACCTCAGATTGTAGAGCGTATGGAACTCCCTCCTTGAGAGGAATCCCTCTTGCCAGGCGGTACGGAAACGCGTCTCTTATCAGGCGGAAGTTGAGAATTCCCCGACTGCCCACGCGGTTGTTGAGTCTGACGATTATCAAGACTTCAAACATTTCGTACGACCGGAGTCGTGTCAGGGTGAGGGCTTTGGGAAGGCATAGTCCGATATAGATGTTCAACCTTAAGAAGGTAGGAATAACTTCGTCTGCATGCATATGCAACGGCAGGCGAGGTAGACTCCTATTTGAGCGACCATCGAGGGATTCGACAAAAAAGGGAGGTGCTGTGTAGACCGAGCTAGATTCTAAATCCTGACAATACTCGGGGATGAGATCCCTTCAAAAGCATTCAATTATGGGGTTAACTGCCATCAGATTAAACTCAGATTAAACTCAGCATTGATATTCACTGTTACAGCAACATCTGAAGGTCTATTTGCACCGCTTAAAGGGTGTTTATGCCTTCTTGGTGCGATTATCATCCTATTGCACTCGTTCTTGGCACAATACATCGAACCATCGATAGTGTATATCTTCAGCTTCCGGGTGGAAATCCCCCTTTGGCAGAGCTAAAAGCATCGCAAAAGGAACAATGACATATTCTCTATCATATGACATCAGTTGCGTGTGCTTTTTCCACTGCTAGGCATTGGTAGCCGTGTTGGATGGTTGCACAGTTGGGACAACTTGAGAACTACTCAGTTTGCTCCGAGATACACGAGGTCTGAGTGGTATAAGTGGTATGTGATGCCAAAGCAACGCCCAGCGTCACAAACTGTTCTCACCGCGTGTACTGAATCTCGTCTCCAGGCTCTTCATTCATGAGATGCCTGGTGGTTGTGCAAGATGAAGGCTGGGCCGTTTTGTGTTCATTAACCAACAAAACGCAGCATATGAACCAAATCGCAGGAACTCGAGTATATATATCCCTTCTTCCCGTCTACAGATCCATTATCTTTTCCTCCCGCATTAAACACACCGTCAGCATCCTAAACTATCTCGACATCACGTGACTTGTACAAAACAATTCCTCTCGTTCCAAAGTACACCTGATACCCTATACAACTTTGTATGTTCACTCTGGGCTTCCTTCCGCTATGTTCAACTGTATCATAATACTAATGCCTCGGATGTAGATTCATTTTCAACTCACAGCGATGGCACCAAAGGGCAGCCGCAAAGGAAAGGGGAAGGCAACTGCTAGGGCAAAAATGCCGACATCGGTTATAAATTGACGCCTGTCGTTGGATAGGGACTGTATAACGGGATTCATCTCGGAACACATCCATGGACTCATACAGATATACAATGTTTGCGGCGTCAAGGATGAGAGGGCCTGGGACCTCCTTTATGATATAATCTTTCTTGATCCAGTCATGACTCGCCACATTTCACAATTCCAGCTGATGTGGCCACACCGTAGGAGCAGGAGTTTACCTTTTCGGAAGTGGTGGGCAGCCTTCTGCTCATACATGAAGCAATTGTTTGACAAAACCCGCGATCAAATGAACAATTGGAGGTGGGACAACCCCCATGCCTTCGGGGATCAAGTCGATCGCTCCAATCTGCAGACAACCAGCTCGGGAAAGGTTAAACGCACCGGCGAGCGTTTCTCTTGGTACGGTAGCGATGATCTCAGGGCAAAGATTGAGCTGCCAAGCTGCCAGTAGTACAAGCCAGGCGACTTCCTGGCCATTACACCACTGAATTGGGATGACATAATCGACGAGAATGATGATGATGAGAACTGGGCGGATCCCAGAGTGCCGAGCGGTGGAAGAAGCCGTCCTGGCGATGGCAATGACAATGACAATGGTGAGGGTGAGGAGGACACGCAGGGCAGTGAGAAAGGGACCGGGAAAGGGAAGGGAATAAAGAATGGGAAGGGGAAAGGGAAGGGGAAGGGGAAGGGAAATGGTAAAGGGAAAGGTATTGTTAAACAAACCCCAGGGGGAGATGATATCTCTCGTGCCGTTGCTTTGCAGTTGCAGAAGGAAAGATATGAGGCAGACTCGGACATGGAGGGCTAACTAGAGCAGGTATATTTAGAGCCGGAAGCATCGCCCACAGTGTCAATTTCCTCAGATGATGATACCGACTCTACTGAGTCAGACGGCGAATATGACTCACAACTTGATCCTGATGTGGATATGCGCATGGAGGATAATGTGGACGCACCTGATGGCATTGATTTAGACGGTGATGTGGATATAGAAAGGGACAGTGATGATGAAGAGGAGGAAGATGAAGAGGAGGAAGATGAGAAAGAGGAGGAGGTGGTGGATAAGGATGAGGAGGAGGATTAGGATAAGGAGGAGGATAAGAATGAGGAGGAGGATAAGGATGAGGATGATGGCAAAGAATCTCGGACGATTGGCCTGGGAGAGATGGTAAATACATCAGCTGACGATGTAGATACCATGGTAAACTATCAGCCAATCGTGCTACCTGAGCAAGGACAGGAGATGCGTGAGCATACCCCATGGCCACAACCTCCGGAACCTGCCCCACGGCCACAAACCCCGGAGCCTCGCACACGACCACGAACCCTGGAGACTCATCCTCTCAGTGGGCTGGAGGATTTGGGGCTTGTGATGCCGCAAAAACCTCGCCCAGCGATGCCAAGTCTGCGAGAAGCTGGGGCATCCGGAAACACCTCGGATGTGGATGTGGATCAGCAGCTGCTCGGCGAATCGGCAGATGGCGACAGTCTCACCGATGTCTCTCTCCCCGATATCTGTCTCCCTGATGTCCCTCTCCCTGAGGCGCGTCCGGATGGCTCTGTAGGCGAGGAGCAAACCAGTCCTCGTGTTGCTGAGGAGGCGATGGTTGTTGTGTTCGGGTTAGGGTCGGGTTCTTGTCTTGTTCGTTTCCTTTGTTCTAATCTATTTATCTCACACATTGATTATTACACGAGTCGCAAGGTTTTTGGATCACTCAGGGTTTATTTTATTCATAGTATTATGTGACATTGCGCATGCAGCATTTTTGCAACTCCTGGCGTGTAAGGAACCTCCGTGTGATGGTGTTGAAGCTCAATAAATCTCTTAAGTTAGCTGAAAGTATCGTGAGCTTACACACCAGGCTGCTCAGGCCCAGCACCAACCTTCGTCCCTTTCTACACTGAATAGTCCACTCCTCACGTGTCATCGACAATGCCAGAGAAGACCCCTTTCCGTTGCCCTGAATTTTCATGCCGAAAGAAGTTCACCTCAGACAGCTGGCGACTTAAACATATCAAATTACACCATCTTGGACACCTTTAAGTTGCACGCCAGAAGAATCTGCCTATTCGCAGAGCGCCCCGACGCGTTGAACCCCCTCAGCAGCGTGAATTTAACGCTAACAAAGATTCAGTCGATGACTTGGACGCGTTTCCCTACCTCAAACACATTGAAAACATCGCAGACTCGCAGTCTCAACCACAGCCACCTCCTCTGCCGTGGACAGAAACATACCCCGGCACCGGCACTCCGCTGAGCGATTACATTGCTGAGCTATGGGAACACAACGCTCAGGGTTGCCTTGAGACGAACCTACAGAACAATCCCTACTACCCATTTGCGACGCGTGAAGAGTACAAATATATCCAGTGTGGGATCAAGAAGAAGGGTATGAAGACGTACTATGACAACGTGCTGAAGGAAGAAAACACCGCTCTGCATTTCCCAAGCTTCAAAAACGGGGATGGCGTCCAGGAGCTTGTGGCTAGCATGCCAGATGATAAGGCTCTCAGGGAGTGGGAACTACGCACTCTCGAGGATATGAGATGGAATGACAATCACCAACAGCCTATCAAATACTGGAGTCGATATATCATCAAAGCATGAGATGGTTGACGTGGCAGCCAGCCTACGCCGAGCATCACATTTACGCCCCTCAGCATTGCTTTAACAGCGATATGCCAACGAAACGCCTCTATACTGAAATGCACACTGCAGACTTATGGTGGGAGACACAGGTAAGCAGAGATACTCGAGGATAATAACGTGCTAATCGAGGTTAAGGGAACGTTCAGACTGGGGGATACACTGGTTCCCTTGATCTTCATGTCTGACGGAACACATCTCTCGAATTTTGCTGGCGACAAGAAAGAGTGGCCTGTATATATGACAATTGGCAATCCATCTTCGAAGATCCGCCAGATGCCCTCAACACACACCGTCATAATGGTCACTCTCCTGCCGATTCCAATCAAGAACCGCAATATCCCTCAGAAACGGCTGGATGAGCAGCGGCATACAATCCGAGAGGTGCCGAACGAAGTACTCTGGCGGGTACTCCAGCCTCTCACCTTTAAACAAAATCCCAATGCTGAGAGCAGGTATTACAACGTTCTCTGTGCAGATGGCAACTTGAGGCGTTGCAAACCGGTTTGAGCAGCATGCCTTGAAAATTGCCCTGAGTATAGCGACCTACATCATCTCGAGTGGCATGCCTGTTTTTGGTGCGAGTGTCCAAAGAACAAACTTGGAGATTATGTCCCTTCTGACAAGCAACACCCCCGGCGGAATCACAACCTATATAGAACACTCAGTGATGCCAACACCAAGGCAGCCGATGCCAAACTCTCGTCGGGCCATGTCCACTGAGCATTCAACGTGTTTCGACATATTCCCTGTATCGTGAGCGACCTCCCGAAGCCCGACATCCTCTATACAATGCAGATTGGCATGCTTGACAACCTCCCGAAGTGGATTATCCACTTCATGAAGACGCACGAACGTCTCGACAAGTCCAATGCAATCTGGTCATCCGTCCCTGCTTACCACAACCTCACACCAAAAAATAACTCATATGAGGAAGTTTCTCAATGGAATGGGAAGGAGATGAAGGAAATGAGCCCGTACCTGCTTGAAGTTGTAACCCAGTTACTACAACGGGGAAGCCCCGCTCAGCGTCCCATAATCAATCACGCAATTGAGTGCACACGGGCATTGTTAGAATTCTATATGTATGCTCGATATAAATCTCACGATGATGCAACTTTGAGCTACATGGAGGACGCCTTGCATTGTTTTCACACCGTCAAAGATGTCTTCTTACTCGGGCGAGCCGGCAAAAAGGTGAAGGCCAGAGCCAATGCCCTGAGAACAGAACTCGTGAAGAAGCAAAAGGTAGACAAGGAAACAAATGCTGAAACCTGGACGCTGTCCAAGAAGTGGTGCGAAATGAACGCCTGGCGGGATTATATCAGCCACGAGATAGATGTTTCCAAGTAGTTGGATGCTGACTTCAACTTTCTGAAGATCCACTGGATGTTTCATTGGGTCAAACAGATTCGTCGATACGGAATCTTGCAACAGTATTCTGCCCAGAGACATGAACAAGCACATAAAACGAACCTCAAGGACAGTTGGAACGCCTCCAATCACAATTTCAACTACCTGCCACAAGTAATCACCTGTCAGCGTCACATTTTCTGCTTTGAAATCAGAGAGCTCAATCTCCAAGCCCTCGCTCAGTGTCAGGAGAACAGCGCTGCCACCCGCAAAGTCCTCCCTTACAGTGCTGATCTGGCTGCCTCCCTGGGCTCCCAGTCATATGCGAAGCCCGAATTCATGGGGCCCCAAAACCGCCGTGATGGAAAGCATCCTGACGCTATGATCAAAGACTTCAGAGCATTACTTGACAATACACAAGACACAATGCACCACGTGGCAATATACAGCGGCACACAGAAGTTTATCAAGCATAAGAGTCGTAACGAGACGTATATATCGGATGAACAACCGCACGCAATGGAGCTCTGTATTTACCATGGTATTAAGGTTCAAGTTGAGGGTTTAGATGGTGAACGCATATCTCAGATGTGTCGATGCACAGGAAGCCAGAGCTGGCACGGAGGGGATCGACGGAACGACTGGGTATGGGTAAAGCAATGCCCGGGAAGGTGTTATGGCGCACTGAATGGGCGTTTCCCGTGGCAACTGTAATGACTATTCAAAATCAAACTCCTAAACGAGGATGGAGCTTTCGTTGAGTACTGGTTAGCCCTGGCGCTCACCACAATACCTAGTGTTAGCAATGGTTCCGGACTGTCACTTCAGGTCCGGGTCCGAGTCTGGGTTGGAACCGAACCATTGACAAAGTGACGGTCCGGGTTGTCAATACACCCGAACCGTCAACCCGGGTACGATTCGATGGTAAACTCCCAACCCGTCTGAATTGGGCAGGTTGTCAGCGGGTCGCATAGCGGGTCCATCTATCGATTCATATAAGGCTCTTGTTTTTGCAGTTTATTTATCATATGTTACGAAAATCGTGTTTTCGACAACCAATGATACGTGTTTGCATGCTGTGCAGATTGCAATCTCGATTTATTTGGAATCCGTGTTTTTCCTGTTATACATTGTATTTTTGGCTATAAAGGGAGTCAATAATTCTGTTATGAGCTCATTAATCCACGTAAAGTCTTGATAAACGCAATATGCAAGACCAAATGTTGTTGATGCTCCGTTAACGCTAGTATTAGCAACGGTTCCAGACCGTCACTTCGGGTCCGGGGCCGGGTCCAAACCGAACCGTCGCCAAATTGGCAGTTCGGGTCGTCAATAAACCCAAACTGCCCACTCGGGTACAGTTCCATGGTAAACTTCCAACCCGTCTGAATTGGGCGGGTTGTCAGCAGGTCGCCCAGCGGGTCCATCTATAGATTCATATAAGGCTCTTAAATTTGCAAGTTGTTAATAATATGTTATCCAAATTGCATTTACAGCAACAAACAATGTGCTTTTGCTTATTGAGCAGCTTGCAATATCAATTAATTTGGTATTTCTGTTTCACCTTCGATATATGATATTTTTGCCTAGCAAGGCGGTCAATAATATGGTTATGCACGCGAAGGTCCACACAATGCCTTGATTACAAAATATGCAAGTCCTAAAACTGTTGACGCTCTGTTGACGCTCATTTTCAGGATGCCGCAGGGAGCATGTTGCTGTTGTTTTTGCCAGTAAAGGCTGCCAATATCTCATAAATGGATGTCTGACACCAATCGGAACATAACTTACTCAAAATGCAAAGCTTAAAATCGTTGACGCTCCGTTGACGCTCATGCTAAGAATGGGGCGGTGACCGTGTTGCTATCTCTTTTGCCAATAAAAGCGGCCAATACTTCTGTTATGCATAACAACGACCAAGTCAGTGGTGAATTACCGGACTTACAAGACCACAAATCGTTGACGCTCCGTTGACGCTCATGCTAAGAATGGGGCGGTGACCGTGTTGCTATCTCTTTTGCCAATAAAAGCTGCCAATATGACCATTATGCATAGCAACGGCCAAGCCACTGGCGAATTACTATATTTACATGACCACAAATCATTGATGCTCCGTTGACACTCATTTTAATGTATTGTCCATTAAACATCTGCTGCCGTCCATAAGTGTTTTCATCCTGATTTGACTTTATCAGTAGTCTTTCTGCTTGATTGAGACTCGGCCCTGTGGCAAAGCCGAGCGGCGTAATCATGTTGCACTGTTCACTCTCACACGACTAAAAATGATGTATCATGCCAAAAGAATCATTGCGCCTGCTATACATCTATTTATGAACCGATATTCACAAGCTACTCCTTACCATTCGCCCATAATACATCTCTAACTGAAACTCTCGGTCAAGCTACATAAAGCTGGTGAACCATTGACGCATTCTGTCCTACTTTTTCTTCCCTCCTTTATTTCTCCGCGTTTCAACTGTGTTGACCATCACTAACACCTTTTCAGCCTGTCTCTTTGACTTCCGTGTCGGCTGAACCAATCCGGGCACATTTGGCGCGGCGCTCACATCCTGCTGCTCTTGGCATTCCGGATCTTCGATGCCATTGTTGTGCTCTATATCGGATTCATCAGCCACTGCGCAATCCTCTTCACTGTCATTTGGATTATCCAAGTCCCCATTCCAGTTAAGCCAATCTTCGGTGTCCGAAATGCTTTCAGGTGCGCTATCCTCATCGCTTTCCACTGGATGACGGTTGATTCTCCGGATTCGGTGGACATTTAAGATTTGAGTTCTTCCTCCAGGGAGGTCCTTTGCAGACAAAGCTGGTGGCAAAGGTGATCTTTCTGATAATTTAAATGCAGCCGCACCATCATGTTGAAAGAGTGACCAGGATGCTCTGACGATCTCTTCCGTGTCCGAAATGTATCCTACGGCGGTCATCTGCTTGTTTTGAGCACGAGATTCCTTCTGGGTAGTACGTAGGTTTTGGCTGCCCTGCCACATCTCCAAAAAGTCGTGAACCTTGGCCATTCTGTGCAATTTCCTTTCCTCCGCCTCTTTCTTCATTTCCGAGTCGTTTTCTGTGTTCGTGGTATCCAATTCCGGGTCAGTGCCTGCCAAAATCCCGGTATTGGCTCGAGCAAACTGCCTTAGAAAAACTTTTTCGCGAAGAGTCTCGCCTGTGGTTTTTGACTGCCTCCCGCCAATAACATCTTGGCCAAGGGAAAAACTGGCCTCTACTCCGACACCATGAGGTATGATAGAGAATATGTCGCGCGCCACATTGGAGAGATCGGCGTACTTTGAGTGCGTTTCCTCCTGTTGTCGCCACCAATTGGTTATGTCCGGTATCCAAAATGTACTGCTAATCTCCATTGGGTCGGAGTGGTAATCATTGAGATTTGGATTAATTTGTCCCCAGTTCTTTGGTGCTTCAGGCGGCGAATTCAAATAGAGCCTGGCGGCAGTCAATAAGTGGGCTGCGTGATCGCTACGTCCAGGTGTCGTCTCAGCCACATTGTTAGGCGTTAAGTATTCCTCATCATCCCTGGACCAATCATATGGATCAAAGGATAATTGATAGGACCCTGAAGCCGTTGCAGAGGGGACGAAATTGCTGCTCTGGACCTTTTCGAATTTATTGACCGGCACACGTCAATGTTTGGCGCAGTATTCATTCTCCACATACTTCAGAAAGGCCTCTTGGTATTGTATAGTGTAGGATATCTCCTCCTCAGAATTAATATCCATTCCCTTGTCCCAATTTCTAAACGATCTCAACTTCCGGAAAGGATCGAGGATGTGTGCTGAAATCAGAAGCATGCCTGTCGTTGGAGTGACTTCGGCATAGTATTTGGACAGCTTCTGTCGAGCTAACTTCACAGCGAAGAACAAGTCTTCCTTCCATTGAGTCTTCTTCTTGGCCAAAGCTCGCATCACGCCATCCATGTGATCGAACATGTCATTGTACACAGTAATGATGTGATGCAATGTAACTGTATGCCTCTTCGACATCCAAAGGGTCCAATATCGAAATGGCCTCAATACTTCCATGACATACTTGACAATCGTCCATTCATCCTGAGTTGTGAATAGCGGCTGGTATTCGCTGTATTTTGGGTTTTGAAGCCACTCACGTGTGAATTCCCATAAGTGATAGGCGCGCTCGAGCAACTCCAGAGTAGAGTTCGAACGTGTCTTCACATCCATAATCGGAAGTACTGCAATGCGGACTTTGGCTTTTTGACAGTCAATGAACTCGTTTCAGCAACCAGGTGTTAGTGTAATTAATACAGCAAGCATTTTCTGCTAGATGAAGGTCAGCTTCAGGACTTTCAAAATATCATGAAATATGTACTTTCTCAATTATCTTTGCTAAACCTGGTTTCATGGCCGACACCTTGTTGATTCTAGCATTGCCCTCTTTTCGAAGTCTTTGACTCTTCCCAATGTCTATGCTTTCATTCTCGCCAAATTGCTGATCGTGCTTATGGGCTTCCCAAGACTTGGTGCGGCCTCTTATACCGAGACTGCTCATGAATGCACCTAAAGCGAGCTGTATGACGTGAGCCATGCATGGTATGTGGTTCCTCAATGCCGGCCGCTCGATTCCAGAGGCCTCAAGTGTTGATTGCAGCTCGCGTGTCATCGAGTAGTTTGAGGAAGCATTATCAGTTGTAATACCAAGCAAACGGCCGTCAGTAAGCTCAAAATGATCAAGCACGTCCTTCAAATGTACGGCTAGCATCGCTCCAGTATGTTGGCCCTTGACCTATCATCCTTAATTAGCTTTGGAAACGGGAACAGAACAGGCGATCAACCTTATCGAAAGCGAGTTGAACTTCACGCAATGCCCAATTTCGATCCATATAGTAAGCAATAACTGACGTTATGGCCAATTTGTTTGTAGATGTCCATCCGTCCAAAGCTAAACTATCTTTATTTCGTATCGGCAATTCCTTCTTAATTGCATCCACAGTCAGTGCATATTCTCTCCGGCAAATGTTACTAAGAGTCGTAGCGGACGGTAGCACTAGGTCATCGCGTAATGCCTTATATGACCGTCGTAGCTCAAGATTTGATATTGCGTTCCATGGAATATTTGCCGAAACATACCCTAACATCAGATAGCGATTCCACGTGTCTTGGTGAAATTCGGAAGTTTTAAAGTCCTTAGCTGCCAGTTTGGAACGTTTTGTCTGTCATTCCGGTCAATATGGAACTACCTGGATGTCGAATATGATTTGCCTCAGCCAACTTACTATTGTGATTGCTCGACTTTCTTGCCTCTTCAGGATGGCCAAAGCTGTTTCATCGACTGTCGAACTAGTCAATTCAGTAACCTCTGACTCTGTCAATTCGTTTAACTTTGCGATGTGAGCTTTTGCCAGCAAGTGTTTCCCCATTGAGCTGGTCCCATGTTCTGATGGATGGCGAAGAACTTGATGACA